>Ga0268357_100074_pt1 | contig 190721 bp, 169 predicted proteins | sample BioMet10_FD_192466 | JGI IMG/M metagenome (GOLD analysis project Ga0268357, IMG submission 192466) | Sewage microbial communities from Oakland, California, United States - Biofuel 10 (Illumina Assembly) | ecosystem: Engineered > Wastewater > Sewage > Unclassified | place: USA: California...
ATCTTACCCTTCACCATGGGAGTCTGAATCGCTGAATCGTAGTACATGTGAGGTCTCCTATTTAGTGTAACCGTTACACTAAATATATCACAGTTCAGCTGACTTTTCAATAGGAGAGCATTAGTATGATTTATGCGAATTCAAACAGTTTTTTTACTAGTAGAACTTAGTTAGTGTAACTTTTTTGAAGAGTTCACATATAATAAAAATCTATATTTATCTTTGATTAAAATGCAAGCCAAAACATGTAAAAAACAACAATCAGGATAAGGCTTCCCAATAAGCCTCAAATCAAAATTTGTCAATATGAACACTATAAGATAATTCAGTGCGATAGCTTTATTGAAAAAAATCTTAAGTTGTATAAGTGAAGCCTGAAGATTATGATTCTTCTTTTGCCCAGCCATATGCGTATTTCACAGCTTTGTTCCAACCTTTTATCTGTAAAGCACGTTTTTCCTCGGATATTGCAGGTATAAATGTGCAGTCAATCTGCCAGTTTTTAATTACATCTTCTTTGCTGTTCCAGTAGCCGACTGCAAGTCCGGCAAGATAGCAGGCTCCCATCGCTGTAGTTTCGATGCAGTGAGGACGGTGTACGGGCGCGTTAATGATATCTGATTGAAATTGCATCAGGAAATTATTTGCGCATGCACCACCATCTACTTTGAGACTGCTCAAATGTATTCCAGAATCAAGTTCCATGGAGTGTAGAACATCATTTACCTGAAAAGCGATAGATTCAAGTGTAGCTCGGATAATGTGATATTTATTACAGCCGCGTGTCATTCCTACAATGGTGCCTCTTGCATATTGATCCCAGTAAGGTGCACCCAGTCCGGTAAATGCAGGTACTACATAGCAACCGTTGGTATCTTTTACTTTTCTGGCCATGTATTCAGAATCAGCGGAGCTGTCAATGATCCGAAGTTCGTCACGCAGCCATTGTATGGCAGCCCCCGCAACAAATACGGAACCTTCCAGGGCGTAATTTACTTTATTATCAAGACCCCACGCAATTGTTGTTAGTAGTCCGTTTTGCGAATAGATCGGCTTATTGCCGGTGTTCATCAGCATGAAGCATCCTGTTCCATAGGTATTTTTTGTTTCACCTTCTGTAAAACATGTCTGCCCAAAAAGAGCTGCCTGCTGATCGCCAGCAGCTCCGCCAATTTTTATGGGACCACCAAAAAATTGTGGATCAGATTCACCATATACATAGCTGGAGGGTTTTGGCTCTGGAAGCATGCATGCCGGAATATTCAGTTCTTTCAGAATATCAGGATCCCATTTCAAATCCTTGATATTGAACATCATGGTTCTGGATGCATTGGAATAATCTGTTATATGAACACGTCCCTTGGTCAGTTTCCAGATCAGCCAGGTCTCAACAGTACCAAATAGCAGTTCACCATTTTCTGCTCGTTCCCTTACGCCTTCCACGTTATCCAGAATCCACTTTAATTTCGTTGCTGAAAAATATGCATCAATAACAAGACCTGTTTTTTCCCGAAAAGAGTCAGTCAGCCCTTTGGATTTGAGAGAATCTGCATATTCGGATGTACGACGGCATTGCCACACAATCGCGTGATAAACTGGTTCACCTGTTTTTTTATCCCATACAATTGTTGTTTCTCGCTGATTTGTGATACCAATAGCAGCAATGTCTTTTGCAGTTGCACCAATTTTCGACATTGCTTCAACTGCAACACCAAGTTGGGCAGACCATATCTCATTTGCATCATGTTCTACCCATCCTGGTTTTGGAAAGTACTGAATAAATTCTTTTTGTGCAACAGAACACATTTCTCCTTTTTCATTAAAAAGGATACATCTGTTGCTTGTGGTGCCTGAGTCTAATGCCATAATATATTTTGACATTATTGTTCCTCCTTACCTGTATGCTTTTTGTGTAATTTGATCAGCAAATATCATGCATGATAAAATATTCTGTGATAAAATCAAAAAGTGTTTTAAAGAAACCAAACATCCTGGTTGGTACTTGAAATGGCAATTGCGCCATTTGCTAATGCATTTATGATATCTTCCTTATCCGAAATAAGCCCACCGGCGATAACGGGAACTCTGCTGATGGAATTGATTTTTGTAATAACTTTTGGAATTACAACTCCAGGTAAAATTTCTATGGCATCAGGTTGTATACTACTGGGTTTTGACTGCTTTTCAATATTTACTAGTGCCATACTGTCAAGAATAAAAAAACGGAGAACCGTATAAAGACCGAGCTCTTTTGCGTGTGTGATTAAGTTATATTTTGTTGAAATAATACCGTCTGCCAGTGTGTATTGTTTTATAAAATCAACGGATATATCTCTTGGACTCAGACCATTAATAAGATCCATATGAACCATTGCAGTACGCCCGGAGTCTTTGACTGTCTTAACAATGGAAGGAATGGTGCAGACATCCCCATATAAAATGAACACTGTAGTTACTTCCGAGGAAAGACATTTATGTAGACCCTCATCATCTTTTACAGCTGCAATTATAGGAGATGACTCAATATCATTAATAAATTTCTTTTTAGACATATTTTTCTGCTCCACTTTGTTCCCAGACATAAAAAAAGAAAATGTATCAACTATGAACAGAACAGCGCTTGCTGTCTGATAGCCACATTCTCTCGTCTCATAGGCTTATATTTTACTTTTAGCAATACTTTAACATGTAATTGTGCAATGTGCAATACAAAAAAGGCGAGAAATATGTATATAATAGAATTATATACAAATTCTAATAAATAAATTTCTGATTCTTATATAAACTGGTATTTGAATATATATAAAACAAGAAAAATGATGCAAAATATGATTAAATTCATTATATTTCAGAACAGAGAATTCAAAAGGCTTGAAACGGAGCATAAACCTTTATGATTAAAGAAGAGAAACTGCATGCGCAGGTCTCTCTTTATGTGTCTTCGAAGAAAATGCTCCGACATAGAGGTAAATATGAATATTCAGATTTTCGGAACAAAGAAAAGCGCAGATACACGGAAGGCAGAACGCTATTTTAAGGAACGCGGAATTAAATTTCAAAGTATTGATATGAAAGAAAAAGGGTTGTCAAAAGGAGAGTTTCATTCTGTCCTGCAGGCTACAGGCGGACTGGATGGCATGATTGACCGGGATTGCAGAGACAGAGAACTGCTGGCACTCATTTGTTATATTGCGGAAGAAGACAGAGAAGAAAAAGTATTTGAGAATCAGTCGGTTCTCAGATTTCCGATTGTCCGCAACGGTCATGAGGCCACAATTGGATATGCCCCCGATATATGGAAAAATTGGAATTAGGGAAAGCGCAGGGGAAGCGGAAATGGTAAAACAAATTATAAAAGATGTATTTTTTTGAGTCAGAAAGCAGAACCGGCGACGAAAGACGATATACAGACGGCGCAGGATCTGTTGGATACACTCAGGGAGCATGAATCAGAATGCGTGGGGATGGCAGCCAATATGATTGGTGTACGAAAGAGAATCATTGTTGTTAATATGGAAACAATGAATATCGCAATGCTGAATCCTGTGATCATAAAAAGAAGAGGTTCTTATGAAACGGAAGAAGGTTGTCTTTCTCTTTCAGGCACCAGAAGTATTACCCGTTATCATGATATCGAAGTGGAATATCAGGATATGGAACTCAGAAAACACAGGCAGAAATATTCCGGATGGACAGCACAGATCATTCAACATGAATGTGATCATCTGGAAGGAATTCTGATATAAGTTAATGCATGTTATTCATTCTGGTTTTTACCGGTTTAATCTGTATATCTGATCCATTTAAGCAAAGTCTTTTTCAGAATTTCAGGATTGATCGGCTTGGAAATGTGTGCATTCATGCCGCTTTTAAGGCAATTTTGGATATCTTCATCAAAGGCATCGGCGGTCATTGCAATAATCGGAATCGTCTTTGCATCCGGTCGTTGCAGCAAACGAATGCGTGCAGTGGCTTCGTAGCCGTCCATTACAGGCATACGAAGATCCATTAAAATGGCAGCATAATAATATGGGCTGGATTTTTCAAATAATTGCAGACCCTCGTTCCCATTTGCAGCGGTATCGAGCTTAAAACCATACAATTTGAGCATTTCACATGCAACTTCAGTATTCAGCTGATTGTCTTCACATAACAAAAGTTTTTTCCCTTCAAAACAGACAGGAACTTTCGCATCCGGTATCGAAAGAGTTTCCGGGATAGCATTTGTTTCTGCAAAATGAAACTTTAACGTAAAAGTGGTTCCTTTCTGAAGCACACTTGTCACTTGAATATCTCCCTGCATAAAATCGACAAGCTGTTTTACAATAGACAGACCAAGACCGGTACCGGAGGGGTAAGATCCATTTTGATGCTCCTGCTCAAAAGGCTCATAGATATGAGGCAGAAATGCTTCGGAGATACCGATGCCATTGTCTTTAATGGTCACAATCGTATCCGGATCCGGATCAGCAGAGCGTACATAATGCAGTCTGAATTCTACGGTTCCGCCGGAGGGGGTATATTTTACTGCATTGGAGAGCAGATTCAGAAATATTTTCTGCAGATTCAGTTTATCAACCAGTATGATCCGATCCCGCGGAGGTTTATCCACAATAAAGGTAATGTGTTTTTCTTCTGCACTTTTTCGAATCGGTGTTTCAACCTCATCAACCAGTTCCCACGCAGAAACGGGAGCAGGGCAGAGGAAAAGTTTTTTGCTGCTTATTTTGGATAGAGTCAGGGTGTCATTGATCAGATCCAGTAACAGATTACCGGATTGTCTTATTTTGATCAGATAATCCTGTACTTCAGAAGAAACGGTTTTCTGACCGGCAAGATCAGCAAAACCGATAATGGCATTTAATGGAGTTCGCATATCATGACTGATATTTGAAAAAAAACGGTTCCGTTCTTCCACGCTTTTTTCCATGGAAGCAAGCTGCAGGCTTTTTCTTTCATTTTCGACCTGAGATCGTAAAATCTGTGTCCGTTCCTTTTGCCTTTTGATTATGGAAAAGATGGCCAAAATCAGGATAATAACTGTTAGAAGCATGAATAAAGTATAGAGGGTCAACATGGAAGAAGGAATTCTGGTGATAAAAGTACTCCAGTTGTTTTCTGCGAGGGTGTTGTGTGTGACAATACTGTTAAAACTGAAATTGGAGGCACGAATTGCTTTATTCAGAATGGACCACAGGATATTGTTACTGAAATTCAGCGCACCACAGAAGCGCAGTTCAATCGTGGAGATGGCAGAGATGGTATAGGCAGAAGAATCGGCCTAGTTGACCGTCCAGGTTGCCCCCGGTAACCCACTGATGATTGCATCAACATTGTCTTTTCGCAGAGCATCAAAGCATTCGTAAGAGGTATCATAAGTGACAAGCTTGGAAATGGTTGCAGGATCCAGACCTTTTTGAATGATATTGGCATTCCGGCCCTTACAGGCTATTTTTTTTATGTCTTTCTGGCTGGTACCTGTTTTGGAAATCAGAACGGCAATGGATGTGCCATAGGAAGATGTCAGGCGATAGCCCAGTTCGTGGGCAGCAACAGGACCGCTGCTGAATACGCTGAGAATGTCTGCTTCTTTGTTTTTAACTGCGGCATTTGCCTCTGCCTGGGTATTGTATACTTTGAACTTGAAATGCAGTCCTGACTGTAAAGACAATATCTGATAATAATCAGGAAGAATACCGATATATTTGCCTGATTTATCAATGGAAAAATATGGTTCATCGTGCCTTAGAACAGCAACGGTTGTGACAGGATGAGAGGAGATATATTTTTTTTCTTCAACCGAATAAACCGGCTTTTGCTGATTGCCCGATAGGGGATACAAATTACCGGAATTCTGATTAAAACCAGGGTTTTGCAATGAAAACTGGCTGATTGCGTAATCCAGTCTGGTTTTCAGTGCAGGATTTTCGGAACGAAATACAAAGTAGCTGAAGACGGGAGGAAGCTGCAGAATGGTTTTGTAATCAGAGGAGGCAGCAGTAGCGTAGACGCCGGCATCAATCATACCACTGTCAATGGCTTCGTTGATTGACTTGATATCAGGATATTCCTTACATTTGACAGAAATGCCATGTTGCCTGAAATATGCGGGTAACATATCAGATGAACAGCTTTCTTTTTCAACGCCAACTGTCATATTGTCCAGCCCCGAAATGTCTCCGTAGTTTCGCATACTGTCGAGCGGAACGTAAACAGAAAGTGAATATTCTCCGGTTGGAAAATCAGAAAAAAGATATTGCTTTTGTCGTTCATCTGTTTTGAAAACATCCATCAGGGCATCTACTGTACCGTTTTTGAGAGATGCAAACATGGATGATGCATCTGAAATGGGAATTTCTTCGACGTAAATATCTGCATAGGCGGAAAGTGCATACAGAAACTCTACGGCAGTTCCACAGGGAGATCCGTCTTTATCTGATTGCGCATAGTTATCCCGTTCCATTACACCGATTCGAATGACATTTTCGGTTTTGGAATTTTGCGCAGAAAAGGCCTGAACAGAAACAGAGGAGGCAAGTATTGCAATCAGGATCATCATGATTGTGATAACAGATTTCCGATTTAAATGCATGGTAATACCTCCATGGAGAAACAAGCATTTTTTGAAATTCAGCATGAATAAATCTGATCCTGCAATTAAATACAATTTTACCACAATTAGGCTTTCATTTGTGTTAAAGTTGGAGCAGATATTTATCTGGTTCAAAGTATACGCGAAAAGAAATGATATAATACGGAGAGAGAAAGCGGAATGAAAAATATGCTTAAGCAGACGAAAGAAATCGTAATAATGACAGGAGCTATGGCTATTGTTGCATCTGCTGTGTTCTTTTTTCTTGAGCCAAGTCACGCATCCGTAAGTAGTATTGCAGGGCTGGCTATTGTTCTTGTAAACTTCATTCCGCTTTCGGTATCGGCAATTACCATGCTTTTAAACGTAATATTGCTGATAATTGGATTTTTTTTCTGTGGAAAGGATTTTGGTGCCAAAACAGTTTATACATCACTTTTACTTCCGATTTTCATGGGTATGCTGGAGGTGATTTTCCCGCATTACCAGTCAATTACAGGAGATGCAACACTGGATGTGGCATGTTATGTGTTCCTGGTCAGTATCGGCTGCAGCATCCTGTTTAATATGAATGCTTCGTCCGGCGGGCTGGATATTGTTGCCAAAATCATGAACCGCTATCTGCATATTAATCTTGGCACGGCGATGTCTGTTTCGGGTATGCTGGTTGCTCTTTCATCAGCACTTGTATATGACAAAAAAACAGTTGTTTTAAGTATTCTGGGAACATATATTAACGGATTGGTGCTGGATCATTTTATTTTCGGACAGAAAATAAAAAAGAGAGTATGTATTATTTCGAATCAGAAGAAGCTGGTACAGGATTTTATCCTGCATAATTTACACAGCGGTGCGACGATATATGAAGCGGTTGGAGCATATGACGGAGTCAGAAGGCAGGAAATTGAGACAATAGTAGACCGGAGCGAATATCAGAAACTGATTACCTTTATTGATAAGATGGATCCGGAAGCTTTTGTTACGGTATATACAGTGAATGATATTCGCTATCGGCCAAAGATAAAGAAATAAATTACTTGTCGTATTTGTAGAAGCCTTCTCCGGAAGACATACCGAGTTTACCTTCATCAATATATTTCTTCAGCATCTTCTCCATTCCCCTGAAATTATAGGGAGCCAGAAAAGAAGGAATTTTGACATACATTTTTACGATATTATATGCGGTAGTAAGACCTACCGTATCCAGAATACGAAATGGTCCTTTGGGAGCACCGGTTCCGAGTGTCCAGGCTTTATCGATACTTTCCGGATCGGAAATATTATTTACATACAGATCCATTCCGGAGAAGAGAAGCGGAATCAGCATGGAATTCAGAAGATAACCGGATTTCTCCTTACGGACAGGGAGCGGGATCATGCGAATCTCTGCAGCGAATTGCATAATGGCATCAAAATACCGCGGGTCGGTCTTATCCTGAGACATGATTTCTGCGGTATTGTTTTTCCAGATTGAGTTGGCAAAATGCAGAGACAGATATTTTTCCGGACGTCCTGTATATCTGGCAAATCTGGAAGGCAGCATGGTGGAAGAATTCGTTACAATAATGGTCTTTTCAGGAAGAAGAGGAGCAAGATTTTTATAGAAAGTGATCTTATCTTCTACATTTTCGGCCATAGATTCGATAACAAGATCAGCATCCGCTACCGCTTTTGCCATATCGAGTTCGAGCCTGATGTTTTTGTATGCAGCTTCTGATCTGGCAAGACAGGTATCTCTGTCAAAATCTTCAAAATCTGAAATCCCGCGTGCCCATGTATCCGGAGTCTGTCCCTGTGGGGTTGCCATTTTCGTTATCGTTTCTTCATATTCTTTTTTGAGATGATCGAGCTTTGGCTGAGTGCGGGTAATACTGCCTTTGCTCCGAAGCCAGATTGTTACGTTAAATCCGCAGTATGCTGCCTGATAGGCAATCTGACTGCCAAGTACACCGCCGCCTGCAACTACAATGTTTTTCATTTGAATCCTCCTACTTATATATTTTTTTATACCTTAGCATAAGGATATATGATATGTAGAATATGGTCAACCGTTAACAAAACAGATTTATGGCGGCTTTTTGCAGTGCGGATGCGGGGAAAATGGAAATCTGTTATAATGAAAACAAAATGCAGGGCAGGAGAACGGTATGTACGATTTACTCTATACAATTGATGCGGCGGCCTTTTTTTTACTGCTTGGAATGCTGGTGGTCGTATGCAGGCAAAAGAGCAGCAAGGCGCAATTGGCATTTATTTTGTTTGATGTTTTTGTAATGGTTTTTATTCTGGGACTGCATCTGGAACTGATCCACTCGGATACCGTGCAGGCAGCATTAAACGGACTTGCTGTACAATATTTCGGGCAGTGCGGATTCCTGGTAGCGCTTCTTTGGTTTGCACAGGAATTTATCAATCTGAAGGTGCCGCGTCAGGTATATATTGGTCAGGCAATTATCAATACAGTAGTAATGATCGGTGTAATGACAGCGGAATGGCATAGGTTGTTTTATACTTCCATGGTAATAGAGACCGGGGGAATGTATAACCGCATTTCCTGTACAGATGGAATAATATGGTGGCTTCATTATGTACATTTTTTTCTGGTCTTTACAGTAGTGATCGTATGCTGCCTGAAAAAATACCACAAAAGCAACCAGATTCAGAAAAAACGAATTAAGTATATTGTAACGGGACTTGGCGTTATGATGATCGAACTGGTAATGAAGGCCACGGGGATATTCGGGAGTTATAATCTGGTCAGTATTGCTCTGACCTTTACGATGTTCTGTATGATGATGGCACTTGTCAAATATGGCTATTTTGCCTCACTGGATGCAGCAATGGATAATGCGCTCAATCATGGTAAAGAGGGTCTTCTGATTATGGATGCCGCAGATATCATTGTATTTTATAATCAAAGAGCAAAGGTGCTTCTTCCGGGTATTGAGAAGGGTGATATGCTCGAAGAGCATAAGGAAATTATGGATGTTCTGAAAATGGATCATCACACCTGCAGACTCAGAGAGGATATCTGGGAGCTTCGATTGGAGGACATCATTGAGGATGGACAGAAGACCGGATCTATGCTGTATCTGATCAATCTGACAGAATATGTCAGACATGTGGAGGAAGCCAGGAATGCCAACGATGCCAAGACACAGTTTCTGATGAAAATCAGTCATGAACTTCGGACACCCATGAACGTGATTGTCGGAATGAATGAACTTGTTCTGAATGAAGCAGGAAACGATACTGTGAAAAAGTATTCTCAGATGATCGGGACTGCAGCACAGTCAATGATGTCCATGATTGAGGAAATCATTCATGTTTCGCAGATCGAACGTGGAAATATTGTAATAAAGGAAAAAAGCTTTTCACTGAAAAAACTGTTGGAAGAAGTAGAAGATGTTTTTTATAAATCATCCGGAGAAAAAGGACTTATTTTCAAGACCAGATGGGATGGAACCGGAACCGGAGTACACCAGGATCTGCAGCTTTATGCAGATGAGCAGAAATTGAATCAGATCCTCACGAATCTTCTTAACAATGCGGTAAAGTATACAGAAAGCGGCAGCGTTACGCTGGATGTGAAGACTGATGCACAGGAAGAACAAAATGGAGAAATACAATACGGGATTCGCTATATGATCAAAGATACCGGGATCGGTATACCGAAAGAAGAGCAGGAAGCTGTGTTCGAACGTTTTATCAGAAGCTCACAGGTTATATCAGGGAAACAGGACGGTCTTGGTCTTGGACTTGCTATTGTACGGGAATACGTTACTGCAATGGGTGGAAAAATTACGCTTTCAAGTGAAATCGGGAATGGAAGCAATTTTACGGTGTGGATGCCATATGGGAATACTGAAAGAAAAGATGGCCTGGATGATAGCACAGAACAGGAAGATACCTGGGAAGTATTTAACGGAAACGGAAAAAAAATTCTTGTAGTAGATGACTGCAGGCAGAACATTATGGTGTTGCAATATATTCTGCAGGATACAGGAGTAGCGATTACGGCGGCAGAGAGCGGTGCAGAGGCAGTAAGACTGTGCAGTGATGAACAGTATGATCTGCTCCTGATTGATTATATGATGCCAGGGATGGATGGGATTGAAGCACTTCAGGAAATTCGAAGAAAAGGGACGAAGAATATTGATACAAAGGCAATCATGCTATCTGCGAATGCGGTAGAAGGCGCGGGGGAACTGTATCTGGAAGCGGGCTTTTCGAATTATCTGTTAAAACCGGTTCTTCCGAAAAAACTCAGGAAAATGGTCCGGAAGTATCTTTTTTTCGAAAATATTTGATTTTTCCCTGAAAAAAAGATTCATGAAAAATCAGGAATCTTTTTTGGGAACTTTCATTCGCTGCAGGAAAATCTGAAGCAGAAAAAGCATTACAATACAGATAATAGATAAAAGATCCTGTGCGGATGTTGTTTCTCCGATAATCATATGACGTGCTTCCAGAAAGATCAGGACTTCAATGATCGTATCTGCATTCGGTTTGCACAACATTTTCAGAAATTCAATTGCAATGATGATATAGAAAAGTTCTTCCAGAAAATGAATCAGGGCAGAACTTTCCGTACTGTGTAGCAGTGTGGAAATCTCAGGGAAAAAGCGGAAGATGGCAATTGCAATTGATATGGCAACAACAAAAGCCATAATCAGTTCCATGATCTCACTTATCTTATAAAGTTTTTTTGCAGCTTTTTTAAGTATGATTTTCTCCTTATGAATCTGTTAACAGGTTCTGTCTCTTACAATCAGTCTAACGGAAAAAATAAAAGCATGCTAATTAATTTTTTATAAACAGGATGATTTCAGCAGTTGGAATAAAGAAATCTGCCGTTTTGTAAGAATGAGTTATAGTCATCCGAATCACTGAAGCATATTATAACGGCAGCAGCTTTCTGTATCGCAGAACTGACCAGAGCCATAACACCCAGAAAGGATTTGGCGTCAACACGGTCATGTTCCAGACAGAGATCAATATCTCCGGGCATGGTTCTTGTGATTTTTACAAATTCTGAAATATCATCTACAGTTGCAAATTTGATTTTAGTTTCGTAGTTCATGGTTAATAATCCTTTCAAAATAGGGCAACAGATATCATAGCAGGAACAGTTGTCCTTGTCTTTTCGTTTTTGTAAATTCAATTTACGCCTTTCAAATACACGAAAGTGTTGCCAAAGCAACAGAAAAAGGAGTAGGATAGAACTATGAGGGATGATAAAGATGAAAATAGAAGATAAGCTGGTAAACTATCCTTTATTTAAAAATATTACAGGTCAGGAAGTCAGACAGCTCATGGCCTGTATTAATTTTACGGAAAAAAGTTACAAAAAATCAGAATATCTGCTGATGGAAGGTGAGAAAGTAAACCGGATCGGAATCATCGTCAGGGGAAACGTGATAATGGAAAAAGAAGATCTGAACGGAAACAGCTATTGCTTTCGAACATTTCAGGAAGATGAGATTTTCGGAGATCCGTTTCTGGGAAGAGAGCCGATTGAATGTCCGGTGAATTATCGCGCGCTTACAGACTGTGATATTATTTATTTTGGTTATAAGGAATTGTTCACATTATGCAGTAAACATTGCAAATGCCATAAGATCATGGCAGAAAATCTGGCATTTCTTTTATCACAGAAAGCCCGATCCCTCCTTGCAAAGATTGAGATTTTATCAAAAAAATCAATGCGGGAAAGGTTAATGACTTTTTTTATATTGCTCAGTAAGGATGCCGTAATGTATGGGATGAATGCAGAAATTGTAAGTAATCAGGAGAACAGGGAGTACAAGCTTCTGATTCCGTATAATCATACGGAACTGGCAGAATATCTGTGCGTGAACAGAAGTGCCATGATTCGTGAACTGCGCAGAATGCAGAACGAGGGAATTCTGCACTGCGAGGGTAAAATGTATACAGTGAAATATGACGGGGAAGAGGAGAGAACCAAACCCGGAATTGGTGAAAATAGCAGGATTTAGCGGCATCGTTGCAGTGCAAACGAGAAATGCGCATGAAACATAAAGGAGAATGATTGAAAAATTTTTTACCGATTAACATGTCACAGGCCCGGGAACGCGGGTGGGAAGAAGTTGATTTTGCATATATAACAGGGGATGCATACGTGGATCATCCCTCTTTTGGCCCTGCTATTATCAGCAGGGTTCTGGAATCAAGAGGGTATAAGGTCGGTATGATCCCGCAGCCTGACTGGAAAGATGAAAACAGCATTGCCGTATTTGGCAGACCGAGGCTGGGATTTCTGGTCTCCGGCGGAAATATGGATCCGATGGTCAATCATTATACAGTATCCAGAAAACGCCGCGGCACGGATGCCTATACCCCCGGCGGGGTGATCGGAAAACGTCCTGATCACGCAACGGTAGTGTACTGCAATCTGATCCGCAGAAAATATAAAGATGCACCGGTTATCATCGGCGGAATAGAAGCAAGCCTTCGAAGACTTGCGCATTATGATTACTGGTCGGATAATCTCAAACGTTCCATTCTGCTTGATTCGCAGGCAGATCTGATATCCTATGGAATGGGAGAAAGGTCCATTGTGGAAATTGCGGATGCCCTGGATTCCGGAATTGATGTAAAGGACATTACTTTTATAGAAGGAACCGTATACCACACTGGTTCACTGGAAAGTGTTTATGATTATCAGATGCTGCCTTCCTATGAAGACCTCAAAGCAGATAAACTGAATTATGCCAGAAGTTTTTATCTGCAATATCAGAATACGGATCCTTTTTCAGGAAAACGTCTGGTGGAAAGCTATGGACGGGATGGCGGAGAATATGTGGTGCAGAATCCTGCGGCAAAACCACTGACGCAGATGGAAATGGATGATGTGTATGCGCTTCCCTATATGAATACCTACCATCCGGTTTATGAAGCAGCCGGGGGGATCCCGGCAATCCGGGAAGTCCGGTTCAGCCTGACCAGCTGCAGAGGCTGCTATGGCGGCTGTTCTTTCTGTGCCCTGACTTTTCATGAGGGCCGCATTGTGCAGGCAAGGAGTCAGGAGTCCATTCTGAAAGAAGCACAGGAAATGACCAGACAGCCGGATTTCAAGGGAAACATTCATGATGTCGGGGGACCGACGGCGAATTTCAGGAGACCGGCATGCGAGAAACAGATGGAAAAAGGAGCCTGTGTCAATAAACAGTGCCTGTTTCCAAAACCATGCAGGAATCTGGTGGTGGATCACAGCGATTATGTTTCACTTTTAAGAAAACTGCGGGAACTGCCGGGCGTAAAAAAAGTCTTTGTACGTTCCGGAGTACGTTTTGATTATGCACTGGCAGATCCCGATGATACCTTTATAAAGGAACTCTGTTCCTATCATATCAGTGGACAGCTCAGGGTGGCGCCCGAACATGTGTCGGATCATGTACTCAGGCTGATGGGCAAACCGGGGAATGCAGTATATGAAGCATTTGTGGAAAAATGTCGCAGAATAAATGAAAAACTCGGTAAGGAGCAATATCTTGTTCCCTATCTGATGTCATCCCATCCGGGTTCTACGATGAAAGATGCAATTAAGCTTGCGGAATATGTAAGAGATATCGGTTATATGCCGGAGCAGGTTCAGGATTTCTATCCGACGCCGTCTACCATTTCCACCTGTATGTATTACACAGGGGTGGATCCCAGAACGATGGAACCGGTCTATGTCCCGAAAAGTGCGCATGAAAAGGCAATGCAGCGGGCACTGATCCAGTACCGTGATCCCAGGAACTATGAACTGGTTAAGGAGGCACTGATCACGGAACATCGGGAAGATCTGATCGGATTTGGCAAGGAATGCCTGATTCCGCCCAGAAAAATGAAATATGAACATAAACAGAGCGGCGGGAAAAAGAGAAGAAGCTGAGAAAGATCATCATAGATAAATAAATTTACCTGTTCAGAACGAGGGCAGCAATACGCATCATGCTTGTGTATTGCGAAAGCATAAATAGCGGCTTGTAATCTGGACAGGCTTTTTATATTTTATATGATAATCGGTTAATATATAAATTCGTTAAAAATTGCCAAAAAGAGAAGCTTATTTCATGCGATTCAGTTAAATATTGAGAATATGTAAGTGCAATGTGCACAAAAACAAACGGATTTATTGATGATAAAACCTCAGCATGCATATAACAAACGGTTGACATACAAAAAACACAATGATAAGATGTGGTTACATTAAACAACGGTTCTGATTTTCAGAACATTTTTTACAGGAGGGTAAAAAATGAAAGGGTTCAAAAAAATTACGGCATTGGGTATGATCTTATCCATGACTGCGGCAATGGTTACAGGATGCGGATCATCTTCTCAGACGGCAGCTTCCACAGACGATACGGCAGCTTCAGCAGTGGCAGCCTCTGCAGCTTCTACAGTTGCTACAGATTCTGCATCTGCAGCAACATCCGGTGCATCAGCTGCAGGTACCTTTACAGCAGATGAAAGTCTGAAAGGACAATCTATCTCTTTTTTGAACAGTAAGGGTGAGATTCAGGAAGCACTTGAAACAATGGCAGCAGATTTCGAAAAGGAAACAGGGATTACGGTAGAGATACAGGCATGCGGTACAGGTGAAGTTCCGTATACAAAGATCACATCCGCGTATAATGCAGGGAATGCGCCGACGATGGCAATGCTGGATACAACAGATATCATTGCACTTGCAAAGGATTATGCACTTGATCTTTCAAATGAGACATGGACAAAGGAGTGTTCCGGATATCTGACAAAGGTAGATGATAAGGTATACAGTTTCCCGTTTTGTATCGAAGGAAGAGGACTGATCTACAATAGGGATGCAATTGACAAAACACTTGGATCAGACTGGGATCCTTCTTCCGTCAACTCATATGATTCCCTGAAAGCGCTGCTGGAGCAGCTCTCCGCAGCAGGAATGGAAACACCGGTTGTTATTTCACATGAAGACTGGTCACTTGGCGCACATCAGCTGGGTTATATCTACGATACTTATGATGGAACGACAGCGGGTGCTACAAAGGTTATGAGTCAGTTGAAATCAGGAGAACTCAAACCTGCCGATTATGAACGCTTCAATGAGTTTATGGACACCATGGACCTCTTGCTGAAATATAACATTAACAAAGATGATCCGAACGGTTCTCTTTATGATCAGGATGCAATGTATGTTGCGGAAGGCGATGCAGCGTTCTGGGCAAACGGATGCTGGGCTTGGCAGGATATGAAGAATGCAGGTGCTGATCCGGATGGTAAATATGGTTTCATTCCTTTTGTACTTGGAAATGATACATCCGATTTTGCTAATACTTCCATGCAGGCTTCTCCGACCAAGCAGGTTATGATCGATAATAAACTTGCAACACCAGAGCAGCAGGCAGCAGCAAAAGAATTTCTGAACTGGATTGTTTATTCTACAACGGGACAGACAGATCTTGTGACAGGCTGTGCAGTCATTCCGGCATGCACCAATAATACCGTTGCTCCTGCAGATCCGCTGGGCAAAGATATCCAGGCCAAGATGGCAGCAGGGAAAACATACAGTTCTTCCTTTGTAGCACCTTCCGACCACTGGTCAGTAATGGGTGCAGCTATGCAGAAATACATTGGCGGCGAGTCTACCAAAGATGATCTTGCAAAGGCGCTCAGTGATTATTGGACAGCACAGAAATAAGATCAAGTAAAAGAGTTGTAATGACGGAGCGGGCAGATACCCGCTCCCGTTACAGCATGAAAGGAGCAGTTCATGGGACGGACTGGATCACAGAAAATCAAAAATTTGTTATGTTTTGCACTGCCTGGAGTTGCCATTTTTCTGCTGGTAGTAATCGTACCGTTTTTATATGGATTTTATCTGACATTTACAGACTGGAACGGTGTGGCGCAGACAAAGAATCTGGTGGGATTTGCAAACTATGCAGAGACTTTCCGGGATAAAGAGTTCTGGACGTCGATGTTACTGACTCTGAAATATGTCTTTTTTTCGGTACTGCTTGTAAATGGAATCGCTTTTTTGCTGGCATATCTGCTGACAAATGGTATAAAGGGACAGAATTTTCTGCGTACCGGATTTTTTACACCCAATCTGGTAGGTGGTGTAGTACTTGGTTTTATCTGGCAGTTTATTTTTTCAAAAGTACTTGTAAATTTCGGAAAATCAATGGGGTGGGAAATTTTCAGAAAGTCCTGGCTTTCTGATCCGGACAAGGCATTCTGGACGCTTGTTATCGTGACGGTATGGCAGTTATCCGGGTATATGATGATCATCTATATTGCCGGATTTACAGGCCTTTCAACAGATGTGCTGGAGGCAGCAAGTATTGATGGTGCAACCGGAGTGGCCAAAATGCGTCATATCATTCTGCCGCTCATGGTTCCGTCGTTTGTTATCTGCATTTTTCTGACACTTTCAAGAGCATTTATGGTATATGATATCAACCTGACACTGACAGGCGGAGAGCCTTACGGCAGCACGATTCTTGTTGCCATGCATGTGTATAATAAGGCTTTCACTTCCAGAAATTATGGAGTCGGTCAGGCAGAAGCACTGTTCCTGTTCATCCTTGTGGCATGTATATCGGGTATACAGATATATGCAGGTAAGAAAAAGGAGGTCGAGGCATAATGGCAGATGGAAATATGCGCGGACATGAAGCAGGCGGTCTGAAGAAGAAAATAGTCGGTGGAATCAGTACTGTACTGATATTCATCATGTTTTTATTATATATGATACCGTTTATTCTGATCGTACTCAATTCGTTTAAAGCCAAAACGGATATTATCAAAAATCCTTTCGCAATATATGCAGCAAAAGGATATTCCATGGTAAACTATGTAAAAGCTTTTACAAAGATGGATTTTATCAAAGCTTTCGGAAATTCCCTGTTTGTTACGGGACTTGCTACACTCGCAGTAATTGTTTTTGCATCCATGACAGCCTATTATTTTGTCCGCGCTAAAAATGCTTTTTCAAAAGTCTTTTTTGGATTGATGGCAGTATCCATGATTATTCCATTTCAGGCAATCATGATTCCGCTGGTCTCCATATACGGCGCGCAGCTGAATATGCTCAATCACAGGCTGACACTGGTATTTATGCATACCGGGTTTGCAATGAGCATGTCCGTATTCATTTTTCAGGGATTCATCAAATCCAATATTCCGCTGTCGCTTGAAGAAGCGGCGTATATTGACGGGTGCAGCAATCTCAAAACCTTCTGGAGCATTGTTTTTCCGCTTTTGAAGCCGACAACATCGACACTTGTGATCCTCAATATCATGGCATTCTGGAATGACTATCTGTTGCCATCGCTGGTACTTGGGAAAAAAGAACTTTTGACACTGCCGCTTTCCACTTATACATTTTATGGAACCTATTCAGCAGATTACGGAACCATTATGGCAGCACTTGTTCTGACAGTCGCACCGCTTCTGGTCGTATATTTATTCTTGCAGAAGCAAATCATATCAGGAGTAGTAGCAGGAGCCGTTAAATCATGATAAATAAAATTATGCTGATTACCTATGCCGATTCCATGGGACATAATCTTAAGGATCTGAAAGAGATCCTCGACAGATATTTTAAAAGTGTTGTAGGCGGAGTACACATACTTCCCTTTTTTCCATCATCCGGGGATCGCGGATTTGCACCGATGGATTACACCAAAGTAGACAGTGCATTTGGAAACTGGGATGATATCGAAGCTCTTTCCGGAAATTACTATCTGATGTTCGATTATATGATCAATCATATTTCGGCACATAGTCCGTATTATCAGGATTTCCTGGAGAAAAAGGATGCTTCTGAATATCGGGATCTTTTTATTCGTTACAAGGATTTCTGGGAAGGCGGAGAACCGACACAAGAGCAGGTGGATGCGATCTATAAGAGAAAGCCGCGCGCACCTTATACGGATGCTCATTTTGCAGATGGAACAACGGAAAAGGTATGGTGTACCTTTGATGAAGAGCAAATTGACATCAATGTACAGAGCGAGACAGCAGGAAGATTTATTAAGGGAAATCTGGAGAATCTTGCCGCGCATGGCGCATCGATTATCCGTTTGGATGCTTTTGCATATGCGACCAAAAAGGCAGGTACGAGCTGTTTCTTTATTGAACCGGATGTGTGGAATCTTTTGCAGAAATGTACGGATACGCTGGAGCCTTATCATGTTGAAATTCTTCCGGAAATTCATGAACATTATGCGATGCCGATGCGTATTGCAGAAAAAGGGTATTATGTATATGATTTTGCGCTTCCGATGCTGTTACTGAATGCAATTTATTACGGAAATACACAGTATCTGGCCGACTGGCTTGACCGAAGTCCTGTACATCAGTTTACAACGCTGGATACGCACGACGGAATCGGTGTTGTGGATGTAAAGGATCTTCTTCCGGATGACGAAATCGAACGAACCAAAGAAGATATTTTCCGAAAAGGAGCCAATGTTAAAAAAATCTATAATACGGCGGCTTATAACAATCTGGATATTTATCAGGTAAACTGTTCCTACTATTCTGCGTGCGGTGATGATGACAGAGCATATCTTCTGGCACGTGCGGTACAGTTTTTTGCAAAAGGAATTCCACAGGTATATTATGTGGGAATGCTGGCAGGCAGAAACGATCTGAAACTCCTGGAAGAAACAAAAGTAGGAAGAAATATCAATCGGCATTATTATACAAAAGATGAAATTGACGGAGAAGTACAAAGACCTGTAGTCAGTGAACTGCTTCATATGATGAAATTCAGAAATGAATGCCCTGCTTTTGATGTGGAAGGGGAATTTCATGTCAGTTATGAAGGACACAAACTGGAAATGGTACGTAAGGCAGGTGGCGTAACCGCAACATTGAAAGCTGATTTTGCAGAGCGGGATTTCATTATTCTGGAAAATGACAAGCGTGTCATGTAAAATGCGGAATAAAATAAAATAATATATTTTTCTGTTTCAGACTCAGATGGTAACGAACATTTGGGTCTGAAAGTATGTTACAATCAGATGCAGGCGGGGCGTCCCCTGCATCTGAACGAGGGTTGCAGAGCAACCTCGGAAAACATTGCAGGCGTGGCGTCCCCTGCATCTGAACGAGGTTGCAGGAGCAACCTCGGAAAACATTGCAGGCGGGTTGTTCCCTGCATCTGAACGAGCAGGTGAAAAATATGATACGGGAGGTATGATGTGGCTACCTTAAAGGATGTTGCAAAGGAAACAGGACTTACAGTCAGCACTGTTTCAAGAATTTTGAATAATCGGGGCTATATCAGTGAAGATGCGAGACAGAGAGTTCGGGATGCAATGCAGAAACTCGACTATCAGCCAAATGAAGTGGCACGCTCTTTGTCAAAAAAAACATCAAATACAATTGGTGTAATTCTTCCGCACATATCACATCCGTATTTTGCAAAAGTGATCAGTTGTCTGGAAAGTGCGGCAGATGCAAGAGGCTATAAAATTCTGCTTTTTAATTCAAAAGGAAGAGATGATAAACAGGCTAAATATGTTGAAATATGTAAATCCAATCGTGTGGCAGGTGTAATTCTCATGAGCGGGCTAGTATCCATGGAGAATCTGAAAAGTCTGACAGTTCCATTGGTTACGATCGAGCGCAGTCTGGAGTGGGGAACTGCCGGGATAGAATGCGATAATTATAATGGAGGAAGACTGGCGGCGGAACATCTGATCGAACGCGGATGCAGGAAAATGCTCCATATCAGCGGTGTGAACGAGACGAAAATGCCGGCAGACGCCAGAGAACAGGGATTTGTTGATGTGTGCGAACGGCATCATGTGGCACATCGGGAGATCAAGACGACGATCAGACAGTATAACGAAGGTGAATATCACGAATTTCTGCGGGAAGCACTCATTCAGAATCGTGACTGTGATGGAATTTTTGCCAGTTCGGATATTATAGCAGCCCAGATTATTCAGGTTGCCCGCAAATTCCAGATTCGGATTCCGGAAGATATGAAACTGGTAGGATTTGATGATACAGCAGTGTCTTCACTTACAACACCGACGATTACAACAATACATCAGCCCGTAGAAGAAATGGTAAGGGCAGCAGTCAGCGCACTGCTGGATGCAGGGCAGGGCAAACTGGTACCATCGAGAACCATATTGCCGGTACGACTGATAGAGAGGGAGTCAACAGAAAATGAAATATGAGTATCATTTTACACCGTATGAAGGATGGATGAATGATCCGAATGGTCTGATTCTGTCAAATGGAGTCTATCATATGTACTTTCAATATAATCCGAATTCTCCCAAATGGGATCATATCAGCTGGGGACATGCAACTTCAGTGGATCTGCAGAACTGGGAGATGCAGGGGACGGTTCTTACACCGGATGAGCATGGTATGATCTTTTCGGGAAGTGCAATCGCTGCGGGAGAGATGCTCTATTATTTTTATACTGCAGCGAAGGATGGTCATTTTACACAGAGAATGGCAGTCAGCAGAGACGGCGGATATACACTGGAAAAAAACGCTGATTTTGAAATACCGACAATTTGCGCGGAGAACAGAGATCCGAAGATATTCTGGCATGAAGAGACAAAAGCCTATATTATATGCCTCTGGCTGGAAAAAAATGATTTTGCAATTTTAAGATCGGAACAGATAGACGGAAAATATGAAATCACGCAGCGTTTTACACTGCCACAGGGATATGAATGCCCGAATCTTTTTTGTTGTGACGGAACATGGTTTGTATGGACTGCGGATGGATATTATTATCCGGGCAGTTTTGACGGATACAATTTCTCCTGGAATGGTATCAGGCATGAGGCTTATGCCGACAAAATGCCATATGCGGCACAGATTTTCTCCGGAACAGAAGATATTATCATGATACCATGGCTGCGGACACCGACAGTTGATGAGAAGTGGACAGGCATGATGGGAATTCCCAGAAAACTTTGTACGCTGCGGAAAGAAAATGATATCTTTTTGCGCCAGCTTCCACTGATTGGAAAAGGGCAGGAAATCACAGATGGAAATGTGACAGAACGTACCCTGCAGGAGGATACGGTTCTGTCAGTTGAATGGAAAGAATAGAAAAGAAAGATTGTCGAATTACACGGTTCCGGTCAGGTGAAAAACTGCGGCACCGTGTTTTTTTACGATATAAGACAGATGACTGTCTATTTCATAACAGTTCTGTGTCCAAAGCTCTTTTGCATGCTGCATATGTTCCATGCCGCAGATATCAGGACCAATAACAATTTCATGATCTTCCTCCGAAATATTGAAAAGAGCAAGGTAGATACCGATTCCGTTTTTGCGGGGGGCAATCCATACAACTTCATTTTCTGTCCGGTAAAGCTGATGTGCACAGTGTGTTGTCCGTTCAATTTCCAGAATATCGGGGTTCGTCAGAAGCTGCAGGGTAAACGCATCGTTCTGCGGGAGATTCGCACCGACGATCAGAGGTGCCCGCATCATACACCACAATGAGAGCATGGTAATCTGCTCATCCTGCGTAAATTTGGTCCAGTTGCTGTGATCATAATCCTGACGAAGAGCACCGACAGGAAGCATATCAGCATCCGGCCAGTGTCCGGGACCTGCATGTGTGCACCATTTTTCGGCACGCTCGAACATAGCCAGCAGAAGTGACCATTCATCCCAGAAATCATCGGTGATACGCCACATATTTGCGTTCAGTTTCAGATGCTCAGCCTGTTCAAGCGGAGCAGGACCCGGAGAAAGACTCAGTACCATGTCACGTCCGCAGTTTCTGCATGCTTTCGAAATCAGTTCTATTTCACGACGGCAGTGCGGGTACTCTCTTGCAATGTCATCGACTTTGACAAAATCGACTCCCCAGGAAGCATAAAGCTCGAAGATGCTGTCATAATAAGCTTGTGCGCCGGCTTCAACCTGTTCACATTTCAGACCATACATATCAGGATTCCAGGCACAGATGGAATTGGGATCCGCAATGCTGCGTGCTGTAAGGTCAGAATGCAGGACCGGCAGATCTTTATGCGCAGCCATACGCGGCATACCACGCATGATATGGATACCAAATTGCAGACCCAGACTGTGAACGTAGGCGGCAAGGGATGTAAAACCACGTCCGTCTGCGGCACTCGGAAAACGGTTGACAGCAGGAAGGAGACGTCCGAATTTGTCCATACACAGGTCAGAAAAGGGATGGTATTCGTGTGTGTCTGCGGTAGGCTGGTACCATTCGATGTCCACTACAACATATTCCCACCCGTATTGTTTCATATTTGCAGCCATATAATCGGCATTTGCTTTTACCTGTTCTTCGGTAACGGCGCTTCCGTAGCAGTCCCAGCTGTTCCAGCCCATAGGCGGATTTTTTGCGATCATCATAATTCTCCATTTCCATGCATTCAGACATTTTTTGTTTTGAAAAAAGTATTTTTTATGTCATGCATTGTTTCAAGTGTAGTAGATTGACACAGAAGAAGCAATAAACTATGCTATCAGTTAACTGAACAATTCTGCTTTACGCAAAGAGGAACAATATGCATATTATCGGAATCGGATATCGCACCATACACGGGAAGGATTTTGAGATCACAAGACCATGCGGATATGGAGAATACCTGTTACTGCTGATGGAGACATCATCTTTCCATGTACTGAATGCACAGAAACAGATATATCCTGCACAAAGTGTTATTTTATATGACAAAACAACACCGCAGCATTATGGGGCAGCGGGAGAGAATTATGTTGATAACTGGATCCATTTTTCCATGGAACCAGAAGAACTTCTGTGGTGGGAAAGAAATCATATTCATTTGAGTACCATGATCAGTCTGACGGATGCGGAACCAATTGCAGAACTGATCAGACAGATGAGTCTGGAGTTCTATTCGGCAGATTCTCTCAGAGACAGTACATTGAACCTGTATATGCAGATTTTATCCAATAAGATCAGTGATTTGTCAGGCACTGGAGAGAATGGAATATTGCGTCCGTTATATGATCAGCTGGTACAGCTGCGTGCAGACATCTATAACAGACCTGCAGTGCAGCGCAAAATTGAAGAAGAAGCAGAGAGACTGCTCATCAGTACTTCTTATCTGCAGCATATGTATAAGAAAATATTCGGAGTAACGCTCATTAATGATGTAATACACAGTAGAATAGATTACAGCTGCAAATTGCTGACCGGGACTGATTTCACGATTCAGAAAATAGCGGAATCCTGCGGTTATGAATATGACGTATATTTCATGCGGCAGTTTAAGATGAAAATGGGAATGACACCGCGGGAATATCGTAAAAGATATGCAGGCTGATTGCAGCAGAGAAAAGAATGGAGGTCGCATGAAAAAAAATCTGCAGACAAAATTCAGCAGCAGACAATACATGCTGTCAGGCGATTTTGAAATATATTATTACTGTGACCGGGAACTGAAAAAAGTGGAAAGCCATGTTCATGATTATTATGAATTCTATTTTTTTCTGGAGGGAGATGTATCAATTGAAATAGAAAAAGAGGCGCAGCCGCTTTTACATGGCGATATGGTAATGATCCCGCCGGGTCTTTCACATCACTGCCTGATCCATTCTCTGGATCAGCCCTATCGCCGGTTCGTGCTCTGGATTACGCCCGCGTATTGTGAGCAGCTGCTGCAGTTGTCTTCGTGCTACGGATATCTGATGCAGGAAGTTATGCTGAAAAAAGAATATATCATACATAATGATGCTGTCACCTTTAATGCAATTCAGTTCAGGGTGTTTCAGCTGATCGAAGAAATCCATGCAAACAGATTCGGCAGGCAGGCACAGGTCGATCTGTATCTGCAGGAACTGATCCTGATGCTTAATCGTTTGGTATATGAACAGAAGCATCTCAAAAACACACACGAAGAAAATACGCTTTATCAGAAACTCCTTCTGTATATTGAGGAACATCTGGATGAGGATCTTTCACTGGAACATCTGGCAAAAATTTTTTATGTCAGCAGGTATCATGTGGCACATACGTTTACTGATCATATCGGGATATCCATTCACCAGTATATAACGGCAAAGAGACTCGAAGCCAGTAAAGGAGCGATTCTGGCAGGCGAGAAGATCAGTGATACCTATCTGCGTTATGGATTTCGGGATTATTCTGCCTTTTTTCGTGCGTTTCGAAAGGAATATGGAATTTCTCCAAAAGAATTTCGTAATATGCACATGGAACTGTAATGCGGTACGTTATAGAAGCGGACTTGTATATCCTGACAATAACATAGTATTGAATACGACATGATACCGGAATGAATACTTCAAGATATTGACATATATGTTTCAGCGTGATAGCATATAAACACATTAAAAATATTTAATTAATAATATTTAATCTGTAAGCGGAGGAAACCAGAGCATACAGAGAGAAAGGTGTGGATAAATGAGATCACTGCAGATTGGAGATAAAACAGCAAGAGTTGCGCTGATTCAGGGTGGAATGGGAGTTGGTGTCAGCAGGTCTTCACTTGCAGGAGCAGTTGCGGCCGAAGGCGGAATCGGGATTATTTCGACTGCACAGATCGGATACGATGAGGAAGATTTTGCACAACATCCTGCCATGGCAAATCTGCGTGCGATCGAAAAACATATCAGAATAGCTAGAGAAAAGGCAAACGGCGGACTCATAGGTGTGAATGTCATGGTAGCCCTGAAGGATTATGCAGATCATGTCAGGACAGCAGTGAAAGCAGGTGCGGATGTCATCATAAGCGGGGCAGGACTGCCGCTTGATCTTCCGGAATATGTGGCAGGAAGTGATACCAAAATTGCACCGATTGTATCTTCTCCGAAGGCGGCATCTGTCATTCTGCGTATGTGGGATAGAAAATATCACAGAACAGCAGATTTTGTGGTGATTGAAGGACCAAAAGCGGGCGGACATCTGGGATTTTCAGAAGAAGAACTGCTGGATATCAAGTCGCTTGATTATGATGCAGTGATACAGAAGATCATTTTGACCGTACAGGAATTTGCACAGAAATTTCAGCGCAAGATACCGGTCATTGTCGCCGGAGGGATTTTTACGAGGGAAGATGTGCAGCATGCTTTTGCACTTGGTGCGGACGGGGTACAGGTCGCATCCCGTTTTGTGGCAACCAGAGAGTGCGATGCTGACCAGCGGTACAAAGACTGTTATATAAACGGTACTGCCGGGCAGATCGAAATCATCAAAAGCCCTGTGGGAATGCCGGGACGTGCCCTTCATAATCATTTTCTGGAACAGGTGCAAGAGGGAAGCATACCGATCGGACGCTGTTACGGATGCCTGAAGAACTGTGATCCTGGGCACATTCCCTATTGCATTACAGATGCGCTGACGCGTGCCGTGCAGGGAGATGTAGAGAACGGTTTGATCTTCTGCGGAGCAGAGGTAGGGAGAATCCATGAAATGACTACGGTACCAGCGCTGATGGAAGAACTGATGACAGAATAAGAATGGAAACGGATTTGGGGAGAAAAGATACCCGAATCCGTTTTTTTTTTTGAATCAATGGATCTGCTTGACTTCCCTTTTTTTTACGATTAAAATGAACGCGTTCATAAAAATATATGTGAGATGGAGAATCATGCCGAAACTGATAGAGAATCTGCAGGAGACAATTTTACAGATCAGCAGGAAAATCATGCTGGAAGAAGGGTATTCTGCCCTGACGATCAGAAATGTTGCCAAAGAATGCGGTATTGCTGTCGGGACAGTATATAATTATTATGCGTCGAAAGATCTTCTTGCTGCTGCGGTTATTCTGGAGGACTGGAACGAGATTCTGGCTGCACTTGGGGAGAAATGTGAAAAAGCCCAGGATATGCGGGAAGGACTTACGATTATTTATGAAGATCTGAATCGCTTTAGTAAGCAATACCGGAAAGTATGGGCAGGATATTCCTATGGACCGGGACAGCAGGAAACATATGCAGCAAGACATAAGATGCTGATTCGGCAGATAGCAGTACATACCCACCAACTGACGCAGCGGTTTTCTGCGTACCAAAACGATGAGATGGATCTGTTTCTGACGGAAAATCTGATGTTGTGTACAGGGAGTTCAGAAATGTCTTTTGCAGCATTTCTTGAAATCGTGATGCGTGCAATGTGAATTTGTATGAAGAAGGATAAAAAGCAGTTATAGATAAAAAGAATGGCAGAGGGATTACTGTAGCAAAATACGGCAGAAAGGAATATATGAAAATTGTACTGGCAGGCGCATACGGACATCTGGGAAGCGATATTTTCAGAAAACTTCTGGAACAGGGCCATGAAGTGGTTGCAGCGGATATTGTGGAAACAGAGCTGGGACTGATTGGAGACTATACATATAAAAAACTGGATGTGACAAGTCCTGGGGCGCTGAAAGGTTTATGCGATGGTGCAGATATTGTCATTACAACGGTTGGCCTGACAAAGACTTCTGCAACGCTGAGCAATTACGAAATTGACTATCAGGGAAATCTGAATCTGCTGCGTGAGGCACAGGCAGCAGGGGTTAAAAAGTTTATTTATATTTCCGTTCTGCAGGCAGATCAGGCACCGGAGATTCCGATGCTGCATGCCAAATATCAGATGGAAGAAGAGGTAAAAAAGAGCGGGATTCCATATATCATTTATCGTCCGACCGGATATTTTTATGATATTATACATGTCTTTAGACCGATGGTGGAGAAGGGAACGGTCACACTTCTCGGCAAAAAGTCGGTCCGTGCAAATGTCATTGATACACCGGATTTTGCAGAATATATTGTCAACCACCTGTCAGATCAGAATCTGACAGTACCGATCGGCGGAACGGAGACCTATACCTATGAGGAAATTGCCCGGATGTGCTTTGCGGCAGAAGGGAAAGATGCAGTCATCAGGCATGCGCCGGTCTGGTTGTTTGATTTGCTGATCTTCATCAATCATCTGAAGAAAAACGGGAAAGAGCCGATTATACGGTTCAGCAAATGGACACTCACACATTCTATGGTAGCGCAGGTACAATACGGAAAGCATAGCTTTGCCGAATACATTGCGAACAGTTTTGGAGAAGATGAATAGAAAAAGAAATAGAAATGAAAATGATCGGTTGTCAGAAAATGGAGAAAAATATGGGATGGAATAATCTTTTGATTCTTGGTCTGGTTGCTGCGTTTTTATGTATAGTGGGCTTTTACAGATATGTATATTTTATGTCAGTCGGATACGGGCTTGCAATTGCCGGAATCGGTACGGCGCTTATATTGATGTTTCCGACAGAAAGAAGTGTGGTCAGTATATTGTTGTGCGGACTGATGATTCTGTATGGGATTCGGTTGGCCGGATTTTTGATATACAGAGAGTGGAAGACCGCGGAATATCGCAAAACACTGCAGGAAGTGACAGCAGGAGAAAGTAAAATGCCTGTAGGTGTCAAAATACTGATCTGGATCGGTGTAAGTGTTTTGTACGTGGTGCAGTGCAGCCCGGTCTTTTACAGGATGTACCATGCGAAAGGCGGCATAAATGATGCAGCTGCCTGGGCAGGAATACTGATCTGTGCGGTTGCAATCGTACTGGAATCATTGGCGGATAAACAAAAGAGTGATCAGAAAAAGAGGAACCCGGGTATGGTCGCAATGCAGGGATTATACCGGATGGTGCGCTGTCCGAATTACTTCGGAGAAATTCTCTTTTGGAGCGGCTTGTTTGTGAGTGGCTTCAGCGTACTGCAGGGGGCGGGAGAATGGTGCATGGCTGTACTTGGATACGTATGCATTGTTTTGATCATGTTCAGCGGCGCAAAACGTCTTGAAAAGCGGCAAAATGAGCACTATGGGAAGCAGAAAAATTATCAGGAGTATGTGCAGAAGACACCAATTCTGATTCCGGGGATTCCGCTTTATCATCTGAACAAAATGGAATAAAAGATTTACGGATCAGAATATGATAAAAGCAATACCGAGCAGAAACATCAGCTGTGCTGCCATATTGGTCAGCTGTTCAATCCAGTTGGACCGGAGGCTGTCATCCAGTTTCCTGATAAAAAGAGTCATGGCTGTCATACCGATGATGCCTGCAAAAAAAAGAAGAGGGAAGGAAAAGAAGTAACGGCGCGCCCGATACCGTTCCAGTTGATTGCATGCATATTGAGCAGCATCGAAAAAAGCAAAAAGCCAAATCCTGCAGGCATCAGGAAACGGAACTGCCGGTTAAGCCAGAAAAAGTCAATCTTTCTGATCAGTAATATTTTCCACAGAACCTTACCGGCACCGGCAAGCGTCGACAGAGAAATACCGAGTATAAACCATTTACTTGGAAAAATTCGAAAAAGCAGCAATCCGCCGATCAGAAAAAAAATTACAGGAAGTGCGTCCACAAGCGCAAGGGATAAATTGTATCCGTCATATTTATTTGCGTTTTCTACATTCATGTTCAGTTACCTTTCTTTATTAAATATATAATCCGCAATTTCTGCAGTGTTGTCCGAAACAATCATAGCACAGAACAGATTGACTTTCATGCCTGGAAAATTTATACTACATAAAGTGGTATTAATAACTACATTTCAGAAAGGTCGAAAATGAATCCTTCAAAAACAGCAATTATTGTAGATTCCGGTTGTGATGTCAGCAAACAGCTCATTCAGAAATATGATATGAAGCAGCTATCTCTCAAAGTAATCTATCCTGAGAAAATGTATATGGACGGGGAAGATATTAAGCCGCAGATGGTATATGAGCGTTTTCCGGCAGAAATACCTTCTACTTCCATGGCAAATATTCAGGATGTTCTGGATCTGGTAGACGGGATCCGCAAACAGGGTTATGAAAATGTAATCGGAATTACCATTTCAGGTGCCATGTCAGGAACCTTTAATTCGGTGCGGTTGGCACTGGAGGAGGTAACGGATCTTAAGACCTTTGCATTTGATACGAAAAATATCTCCATTGGAGGCGGTATCCTTGCAATCTGGGCAGCCAGAAAGCTGGAGGAAGGAATGTCCTTTGATGAGGTGGTGAGCGGACTTCAGCAAAAAATCCACGATACAAAGCTTTGCTTTTATATGGATACACTGGATTATCTGGCAAGAGGCGGCAGGATCACACCTTCTGTTGCAATTGTCGGAAAAGTCCTGAAACTTAAACCGATTATCACCTGCAATGAGGATGGTGTATATTATACCGTTGCCAAGATTCGCGGAGCGGCACGGGGCTTTAATAAGCTGGTAGAGGTAGAGAAGCAGTATGCAGCCAAAATGCACGGGAAAATATGGCTCTCTCTGATGGATGGCGGTGCGGATCCAAAGATTTTTGCGCAGGCGAAGGCAGCCATGCTGGAGGCAATCCCGGATGCCGAGGTTGTAGTGGAGCGTCAGATCAATGCATCCATGGCAATTCATACTGGTCCGGGCCTGATCGGAATCTGCGTTTTTGCCGCAGAATAATACAAAAATCTTGACATATATTACTTTTCTGTCTAGACTAGAGGGTGCAAAATTAATATCAATGAAGCGCTGAACAGAAGCAGTAGATGATTTGTCTCTTTCAGAGAACCGCCGGTTGGTGAAAGGCGGCAGAGAGAATTGTTGAACTCGTCTGGGAGCTTTGGAGCTGAACGAAAGACCGGGTATCAGGATATCCTGTGAAATGGTCAGGTAAGCTTCAACGGGATTTCCCGTTACAGAAAATACGAGCGCAGGTCTATGACCTGAATCAGAGTGGTACCGCGGAAGCTACAGCCTTTCGTCTCTTATGGAAACATGAGCAGGCGGAAGGCTTTTTTTTACAGAAAATTGCACCTGTGAAATTGAAAGTGCTCCGCTTCGGATCGTACTCCGGCACAGCAGATACTTTGCCCTATGTCCGGACTGCATGGAATAGCAGGTTGAAAAAATCATCCAACCGGAAAAGTTATGCGTTGTGAAAAGTTTAAAAACGCATAAGAATGAAATGGAGGAGTAAAGAAATGACAGAACCGTATAACGCAAAAGAGATTGAGCCAAAATGGCATAAATACTGGGATGAACATCATACTTTTCAGACAGATATGTGGGATTTCAGTAAGCCCAAATATTATGCACTGGATATGTTTCCTTATCCATCAGGAGTAGGTCTTCATGCAGGACATCCCGAAGGATATACTGCAACTGACATCATGTCCCGTATGAAGAGAATGCAGGGATATAATGTGCTTCACCCCATGGGATATGATTCATTTGGCCTTCCGGCTGAGCAATATGCTGTTAAGACTGGAAATAATCCGAACGGATTTACAGAAAAAAATATTGAAACCTTTACGGCACAGCTTCAGGAGCTGGGCTTTGATTATGACTGGTCCAGGAAAATCGCGACAAGTGATCCGGGATTTTATAAATGGACACAGTGGATTTTCAAAAAGCTGTATGAAGCGGGCTATGCCAAGCGCGTGGATATGCCGGTCAACTGGTGTGAAGAACTGGGTACCGTACTCTCCAACGATGAAGTAATTGACGGTAAATCAGAACGCGGCGGCTATCCGGTAATCCGTAAGAAAATGAAACAGTGGGTCATCGATCAGGTAGCTTTTGCAGATAAGCTTCTTGAGGGGCTTGATGAGATCGACTGGCCGGAATCCACGAAGGATATGCAAAGACACTGGATCGGCAAGTCAGAGGGTGTTGAAGTGGATTTTCAGATCGCAGACGGCGGTCAGTTCTCTATTTTCACCACCTGTATTGAAACGATATATGGAATTACCTTTATGGTACTGGCTCCGGACGGACAGATCGTAAAAGATCTGATGCCGAGAATCACCAATCAGGAAGAAGTGCAGGCATATATTGCTGAAACACTTAAAAAGAACGATATGGACCGTACCGAGCTGAATAAAGGCAAAACAGGCTGTGAACTGAAGGGCGTTTTTGCAATCAATCCTGTAAACGGCAGGAAAGTGCCGCTTTATATCGGTGATTTTGTACTGGCGAACTACGGAACGGGAGCGGTTATGGCAGTTCCGTCTCATGACCAGCGTGATTTTGAGTATGCTGTGGCGCATCAGATACCGATGATTCAGGTAATCGAGGGAGCGGATGTAAGCGAAAAAGCTTTCGAAAAATATGATTATCTCGGAAAAGGCTGCAAGCTGTTGAATTCAGAGGAATTTACCGGTCTGACTGTAGAAGAAGCCAAGAAGGCAATTACAGATAAGCTTGTAAATATGGGCGTTGCAAAGAGAACTGTAAATTATCACTTTCGCGAATGGATCTTTGCAAGACAGCGTTATTGGGGTGAGCCGATGCCGGTCGTGTATCTGGAAAACGGAGAGATCCATATTCTGGATGACGAGGAATTGCCGCTTGTACTGCCGGAACTGGAAGATTATAAAGGTAAAAACGGACAGGCACCGCTGGAAAATGCCAAAGACTGGAAGCAATATGATCATAACGGTATAAAGGGAGTTCGTGAGACTTCAACGATGCCGGGAAGTGCAGGATCCAGCTGGTATTATATGAGATATATTGACCCGGATAATGATCAGGCCTTTGCAGATCAGAAACTATTACAGCACTGGATGCCGGTTGATCTGTATATCGGTGGACCGGAGCATGCTGTCGGACATCTGATGTATTCCAGAATCTGGAACAGATTCCTGTACGATCAGGGGCTCTCTCCTGTTAAGGAACCGTTCAAAAAACTGGTTCATCAGGGCATGATCCTTGGGTCAAACGGTATCAAGATGGGGAAGCGTTTCCCGGAATATGTTGTCAATCCGAGTGATATTGTACGCGATTATGGCGCAGATACACTGCGGCTGTATGAAATGTTCATGGGACCTTTGGAGGTATCCAAGCCATGGAGTGCAGAAGGTGTTGAGGGTGCCAGAAAGTTTATTGTCAGAGTCTGGAAATTCTTTACAGAATCGGCAAATATAACAGAAGAGAATGATGATGCTCTGACTAAAATTTATCATCAAACCGTTAAAAAAGTTACCAATGATTTTGAAGCACTTGCCTATAATACGGCAATCAGTCAGATGATGATCTTCGTAAATGCGGCCTATAAGAATGGCAGTTGTCCCAAAGAATATGCAGAAGGACTGATTCAGATGCTGTCCTGCATCTGCCCGCATGTAGGAGAAGAAATGTGGCAGAGACTTGGACATACCGAAACAATTGCCTATGCAAAATGGCCGGAATATGATGAGAGCAAGATGGTGGAAGATACCATCGAAATCGGCGTTCAGGTAAACGGTAAGGTAAAGGGAACGGTGATGCTGGCTGTTGAAGAAGGCAATGATACCGCGATCGAGAAAGCAAAGCAGATAGAAAGCGTTGCAAGAGCGATCGAAGGAAAGACCGTTGTAAAAGCGATTTATGTCAAGGGCAGAATCGTGAATCTGGTCGTGAAATAGGAAAAAGAGAAGGCAGGCGTGAAGAATAGAAGAACAACAGCGTGGATATTTGCGCTTCTGTTAACGGTGACCGCTTTGACAGCGTGCGCAGATGTATCCAGGGAGCAGCAGAACAGCGCAGAAAGCAGTGTATCCGTAGAAAAAACTGCGGACAACAGTGCAGGAGAAAGTACTGAAAGTACAGAGAACAGTGCAGGAGAAAGTACTGAAAGTACAGAGAACAGTACAAAAGAAAGTACTGGGAGCACAGAAGAAAGTACAGAGATGCAGTCAACATCCGGTACGGAAGTACAGTCAGAAACCGAACCGGAAGCAGATCTGGAGAGCCGGTCCGCAAGCATAGCAGAAACGCAGACAGAGCAGAAATTTATTATATTTGATGATCAGGTTATAAATGGTTTTATAACAGATGCAGACACATCTGTTATAAAGCCTTATATGAAAAAGTATACTTATAAAGGTGATTATTCAGATATCCTGTCTGATGATTCCAGATTCTATGGGTTATGGTATGATCCGAATATGGATGAAACATTGTATATCACAGCAAATGGAGCGGAAGTTTATATTCCCTATCTGGATGAATATGGGATAACAGACGATTTTGGGAGTGCTTTTCAATATGAGCTGATCGACCGGACAGCCCGCGGGAAATGTCCGGAACTTGCTATCTATATCAATGGCCCTGATAAAGGACCGCTGGCATATTATATTGGGGGCATTACGGATAAACTGTTCTGGACTTATGACAAATCTCAGATTTTCTACAGACAGGAGATTCCGCAGCAATAAGAGCTGCAAAAAATCATAGTGTAGAAGGCGTTGTAAAATCACTTCCGAAAAAGAGGTTTCGATATTCTTTTGGGGTATATCCGGTTTCTTTACGGAATATTTTGATAAAATGACTTTGTGAACTGAATGCAAGAAAACTACTGATGTCCGCATAGGAGTAGTCGGAGAACTTAAGCATGTTTCCGGCTGTTTCGATGCGGCGTTTTGTTATATAAGAAGAGATGGACAGACCGGTCTCTTTATGAAACAGGACAGACAGATAGCTGGGATTCAGTTTCACATAATCGGCAAGTGCCAAAACGGTAATCTTTTCATGCAGGTGATAGTCGATATAGTCCATACATTGCAGGATATTTTTGGAAATAATATTCTGTTTCCGGATCCGGATTATTTTCTGCGTGAAAAAAGTAAGCATTTCTGTGTGCAGAGATACCACATCATCCGGATTACTGCATTTGTCCGCTTTTCGAATATATAGATCACTGATGTCATAGGCAGTTTCGGAAGCCATTCCTCCTTCAATCGCAAAACGGGTTGCAAGGGTAACCGAAGCAACGAACATGTATTGGATATTTCGGAGTGGGTCATCAGAAAGATGTCCCAGATTCTGACAGGAAAAAAGACGCTTCCCTTCTGCAACGGCATCAGGATCGCCGATCTTTAAAAGCTCATACTGCTTCATCTCTTCATCATAATAGTGATGTCTGAAATGATTCTCACGATTCAGAAATTCCAGATAATGAACATCTGATTCGCGCAGCCGGGCATGCTGTATATGATTTGTCATAAGTCTGTTTCCTTTCGGGTTGAAAAGCGGTGTATATACCAGATTCAGGAATGGTCATCATCAGAAATATGCAGGAATACCATCTCACTGGTGTGCGACAGATATATAACCGTTATACTACAAAACAAACAATAATGCTATAAATGGAAATGCCCCCTGTGCTAAAACAGAATCAGAAAGATAATTTGTAACAGGTCAATGTATAAAAACAATGCTAAAAAGCAATTGACAGATAAACGCAAAGCATAGGAAAGAGGGGCAGATATGAGCGGTATAAACAAATTATGGGAAAAAAGAATCCGGCAACTGCCGGCCTTGAGTCAGGAAGAGGCAGGCTGGATCAGATGTATGGGACAAAGGGAAGTTCCGATTCTGACACCGCCATTTGGGATGATGCTGCTAGACAGACAGAACCATCTGGTAAGGCGCTAGGCAGAATTTTGGCAGCAGTGTTCCACCGAATTTGTCTGCATATCGGGCAGCTTTTGCACCATAAGTGAATCGGGGAACTTTTTGAAGAAGAATATTTCAAAAAGTTCCCCGATGATAATATAAAAATACTTTTAGAACAAAAAATGATTGTTATAAAACAGAATATCCGGATATTCGGATTAAAAGGATCAGGTCAGATCTTTCAGAATCTGGATATAATCCACATGTGGATCAGCGGTACCCTGCAGGGAACTGCCTTTTTCCCTTGCGAACAGAATATGATCGATGATCTCCTGTGTAATCAGCTCTCCGGGAGCCAGAATCGGAATACCCGGCGGATAGCACATGACGGATTCGCCGCAGATGCAGCCGGCAGATTCTCCGATTGGAACACTTTCTTTTTCTGCATAGAAGGATTTCTGCGGACTGTAGATAACTTCGGGCTGTACGGAATCTACAAATGCATGATCCAGCGGCGGTTTCTGATACAGACGTTTGATATCCTCAAAGGCACCGACCAGGCGCTCGATATCCTGAATCCGATCTCCGATGGAGATGTAAGCCATAATATTGCCGATGTCCCCAAATTCCATTTGAATATCATATTCATCCCGCATCAGATCATAGACTTCAATACCCGTCAGACCGATGCCTTTGGTATAAACACACAGCTTTGTGACATCATAGTCATAAATGCTCTTTCCATCGATCAGTTCTTTTCCATAAGCGTAATATCCACCGATCTTATTAATTTCTTCTCGGGCATATTCTGCCATTTCCACAACTTTTGCAAAACTGATTTCTCCGCGAAGTGCAAGATTACGGCGGGAAATGTCAAGACTGGATAACAGCAGATAACTGGCACTGGTCGTCTGGGTCAGGTTGATAATGGAACGCACCTGATCACGATCCATGCTGGCTGCAAGGAGCAGGCAGGAACTCTGGGTCAGACTTCCCCCGGATTTGTGCATGGATACGGCTGCCATGTCTGCACCGGCTGCCATGGCGGATATGGGCAGACCATGTCCGAAATACAGGTGTGTACCATGTGCCTCATCTACCAGCACCTTCATCCCGCGTGCATGTGCAAGCTCTGTGATCCCCTTCAGGTCAGAGCAGATTCCATAATAGGTCGGGTTGTTGACCAGAACGGCAACCGCATCCGGGTTGGCTTCCATTGCACCCTGTACGTCACCGGTCTCCATTCCAAGCGCAACACCGATGACCTTGTGAATCTGCGGGCGTACATAAACAGGTGTTGCACCGCACAGAATCAGGGCATTGATGGCGCTTTTATGTACGTTTCTGGGCAATATGATCTTGTCTCCTGATTTGCAGACGGACAGAATCATGCTCTGTACAGCACTGGTCGTACCGCCTACCATGAAAAAGGAACTTGCAGCACCGAAGGCTTCCGCCATCAGATCCTCTGCTTCTGCAATAACGGAAACCGGATTGCAAAGGTTGTCCAAAGGTTTCATACTGTTGACGTCAAGACTGACGCACTGTTCTCCAAGGAGTTTTGCCAGTTCCGGGTTGCCGCGGCCGCGCTTATGACCGGGAACGTCGAAAGGAACAACTCTTTTTTTCTTAAAATTTTCAAGGGCTTCATAAATTGGCGCCTTTGCCTGCCTCTCAAGATCCATTGCATTTACCTCATAGATATTCTTTGAAATGTAGGTTACCGGATATAATTCCATAAAACAGTGAACTGATTATAGCATACTCTTTTATATGAAAAAACAGGAAAAAACAGCAATTTCACCGAACGGGTTTCGGGAAGCGGAGAAATACTATACAATTGATGAAACGGCAGATCGTTATGTCGATTGCAGATGAGCCGATGGGGGAAATAGTGAGAAATAAAAAATATGATCAGGATCTGATTCATTTTCATGATTTTCTTGTAAAAAAATATTCGTTTAAAACGGTATGGGATTTTATGTACAACGAAAGTGACTATCATAATACATTTGGACAATCCTATGATTCTCTCAAAAAGGAATGGATGAAAGAAATATTGTAATTGGATTTAGGTGGTGAGTATGAAAAAACAATGTTTATAGGAAATTTTTCCGGAAATGGTAGTATTTTCAATCAGAGTATTGTTTTTGATCGTACCAATAATTGTGATAATTGCAGTGTTTTAGACAGATATGTTATTACAAGAACTGTCAAGTAATAACAAATTTACAGTTCATTCAGAAAATCAGTAATGGCGCTTCGCTAAAAGGTTATAGGTATAAAATATATTTATAAACGAAAAAAGATATAAGTGAAATTGTAAAATAGTGGACAGAATGGTCAGTCATGCAGTATATGACTTGACAGTTCTGTCCATTGATTATATGTATGAAATGCGCGTATCATATTAGAAATTGTTTGCTCCATACCGGCAAGGAAAGAAGGATTTATGAAGAGTGAAAATGTTTGGCGATCAATAATTTTGTTAAAAAATATAGTAAAAACTGTCTTACAGAGTTTTTCAACTGTAGAAAACAGCTTGAAAAACAGGCTTATAGATAGTATTGTCTTCATAGCGGTGATAATATCGACTTTTTTTAATTGTGAGACGAAAACTACGCCATAGCCATAATAAGTCATTTCATGGGGATTTCGCTTCATTTGAATATAGAAGTATGTACACATATATAAAAAATATTGAAATGAATGATTTTTCAGATTAGAACGACAAATAGTTTGTAGCAGGCTATTTGTCGAAATAACGATATATGAGGTTGATAATGAGCTTACTAAATAATGCAAAAAGACTAATTGAATTAGAACTTGATAAAGGTAATAAAGATTTTATTATCTTTCCTTTTGGCGATGTTGGTATGAGAGTAAAGACGATATTAAACGAGGTATATAATATTGATGCTAAATATATACTGGATAATCATTTGTGCAAATACAACAAAGAAATAAAAGCGCTAACATTTCTAGAAGAAGTTGATTGTAGTAAGTATGTTGCAATTTTAGCTACAACAAATACAGATATTTATGATGATGTAAAGTCGGAACTGTTAAAATATATTGATATTAATAATATTGTATCTTTAATATCAGAACCAGAACCGGATTATTCAGCTGTAATTGGAAAATATAGTTATGGACCATTGTTAGATCAAATCAAGATGGGTCAAGAGTGGATTGAGTCAGTAGGAGCGTTTTGCTCTTTCGCTTACGGTACACAATGTGTACAAAATCATACAATGTCGGCTATTACTACTCACCCGATAGCATACTTTGGTGGTGAAAATGATGAACTTCATGTTAAAAAGTATAAAGATGTAAAGAATGAGGCTTGGTATTCTGATGGTATAATGCCAAAAGGAAAATTAAAGTGTAAAAAATCAATCATAGGTAATGATGTTTGGCTTGGACGCAATGTTATCATTACAAATGGAGCCAATATAGGCAATGGTGTAATTGCAGCCGCAGGGGCAGAAATTACAAAAGATATTCCAGACTATGCAGTAGTTGCAGGTGTTCCGGCTAGAATTATACGTTATAGATACACTGCAGAGCAGATAGAACACTTAAACCAAATCAAGTGGTGGGATTGGACTGATGAAGAAATAATTGAAAGGCAAGATGATTTATCTTTACCAATTGATGAGTTTATAAAAAAATACTTGTAATTGCAGGCATTTTAGATAATAAGCTAATGGGAGTGCTGCGAAAGGACTATAAAACAGTCATTTTGCAGCATCCTCATTATGAAATTCTGGTGGCAGGGAATTCATTGATACTATTGATGCTGTTTGCGTTTGTGGCAATCGGCTGTGTCGGAATATTACAGAAGTTTATGCTATATTGTTCATATATGTTTCAAATTCTGCCCATACAGTCATGGGGGAAATGTCTGAAAAATGTATAAAAACGATTATAAACAGAACTGTCAAAAGAGAAGAAGTTGATTTGGGAAAGTAACCCTGAGTATATGGTTAAAAATGAGTGAAACAGGAAACTGCTTGCTTTATCGGAATACATTCTAAATTCATGGAGAAAAAGATGGTTGATATAAACAATATGACAGACGGACAGAGAGTGTTTGAACAGTATAGCAATACACATAATCTGAAGTTGCGTCAATCTCTCCATGAGAAGTATAGTGTCAATAAAATCGGTTTTCAGAACTGGATGTTTGACCAATACAGATTTGCCCCCGAAATAAGGATACTGGAACTTGGAAGCGGCAGAGGTGAGATGTGGAAAAAAATCTTTGATGATAAAAAGCTGCTGGATCTGGAGATGGATAGTATCTTTTACCCTGCAAAACGGAGCGGAAATACTGGGAAGGCAGTTTGAACAGGTCGAACTGCGAAATTATGAAGATGCACTGGAAATAGCCAGGATAGAAGATTATCTGGATTATATTTATTCGATGGCTTCTCTGGATGGTCTGGAACGAAAATATTATGCTGTTTTAAAATCGTATTTTGAATCAAAGAAGGTAGATGGTTATTTGCATGTGCCAAAAGAGTATGGCATGTTCGTGGCAGTAAAATAAAAAAAGAAAACCGTGCACCGGAACATTTGGTGCACGGTTTTTGCAACAGGCAAACTCAACCCTCACTTGAGTTTACGGATGCAAGCAATACTTGATAGGAATGGATGATTATCCCTGCTATGATGACCATGTCAGATGAGACAAGCCGGCCGACATGATAAAACAGTGAGGAATGACAAATGTGTGGCATAAAGACAGTTATTGAGAAGATCAGAAGAAGTGGAACGGGACTAAAAAAAGTTTTTTTTGAAAGGAAGTCTGAAGAACATATTTGCACCGGGAAAAAGAATACGAATGGTGAAGATACACGGAAGATACATAATGATCAAAATAGTGGGAAGGATTATTCAGTACGATATCAGTCTCATATTGATCACCAGTGGTCCGGATGGGACAATATCATGAAATAAGATGCATAATGTTTCTGAAATGCTGCTGTGTTATTTACGTAATCAGGCGTGAACTGATTCAGAAGCATAGTTGATTTCATTACTGAAAACAATTTTACAGTGTGCAGTTCAACTGTTACTTGAGTCGGAAAATGCAAGTACTGCTTGATAGGAATGAATGAAATTTTTTGCTATGATGACCATGTCAGATGACGAGCCGGCTAAGCAAAGAAAAAGTGAGGATGAGAAAATGTTTGATACAAATACAGTTGCAAAAAATATCAAAGAAGGCAGAATCAGCAAAAATATGACGCAGATGGATCTGGCAGATGCAATGGGCGTAAGCTATCAGGCGGTATCCAATTGGGAAAGAGGTAATTCGATGCCCGATATATCCAAGATTCCGGATCTGTGCAAGATTCTGGATTTGAATCTGGAAGAGATGCTGGGCGGAGAATCCAAAGCAACCAGGGTGGCACATAGAATTGTCGAAGATGAAAATGCAAAGGTAACAATGGAAGAACTGGTAGATGTTGTTCCGATTTTGAAACCGGAGCAGGTTGATAAAGTAATAGATGAGAATATGGGTTCAGATTCCGGAGAAGAAAAAATTGACATCAAAATGCTGATCGGACTGGCCCCATTTTTGAGTGAAGAAAAACTGGATGCAATGGTTGATCAGATTGGAACAAATGATCTGGGTGCTCTTGTTGGGCTTGCTCCGTTTCTGTCGAAAAAAACACTTCGCAGGTGTGTTGAGAAAAGCATGGCAGATGAAAATACAGATGCAAATTCTGTTAAGATAATCGGACTGGCGCCGTTTCTGGATAAGGAAACACTTGAAAAGTACGTGGAATGGTATTTATCCAGGGAAAATAAGAAGATGGGATCACTTGTAGGACTTGCACCATTTTTGTCCAGAGGAACATTGCAGAAGATTGTCACTTATATACAGAAATGCGGAAATCTGAAAGATCTGATCGCATTCGGACCGTTTATCGGGAAGTGGATGGATATAGATTTTTCTGCAGGGAAAAGAGATGCAGGGCAGACAGATCGTTCGGCAGAGGAAGAATGTGCGGATCGAGACAGTGATACTGATATATCGAAGTTGGATGAAGAGGACGTGTCAGTGCTTGCCAATCAGGAATATGATGCGGGACGTTCTGTTGAGAGATTTCTGCAGTATATGGATGAAGAAGATGTTTCTCGGCTGGCCGGAAAATTCGTCAGAGATGGCAGGAGTGCCGAACATCTTTTACAGTATATGGATAAGGATGAGGTAGGTGACCTGGCAAATCTGGCTTTGGAGAAAGGTATGGATATTAGCCGTATCTGGAATACATGGATGAGGATGAAATGAGAGAAATGATAAAGAAAATGGCCGGCAGCAGGAAAGAAAGCTGAATCGGGATATTTGTAAAATGATTTTAAGGTAAAATCATACAGCGTATGGATGCGTAAAAATCCATACGCTTTTTCTATATTTTTTTATTGTAAAGAGCTTCTGCGGATGTTACTATTTGCGTGAATGGATATGATGCGTTAAGTACTCCGGATCCGGTACAGACAGGTTGTGGAGCAGAGGCGGAAAGGAAAAGAATGGCAGAACGGGCAGATAAGATTGATATCACGGTTTCAGAATTCTATACCGAAAACGTGAAGATGAATATACGGGTAGAAAGGCAGCTATACAGCGCAGAAAGTGAATTTCAGCGGATTGATGTATTCGAATCGCAGGAATTTGGCAGATTTTTGACACTGGACGGTGATATCCTTTTTTCAGAGGCAGATGAATTTATTTATAATGAAATGGTAACACATGTACCGATGGCAGTGCATCCGCATGCGGAAAAAGTACTGATCATAGGCGGTGGTGACGGCGGCGTGGCCCGTGAGTTTGCACACTATCCGGAGCTGAAAGAGATCTGTGTGGTAGAACCGGATGAGCAGATGGTGGATGTCTGCAGGAAGTATTTTCCGGATGCGGCAAAAGGACTGGACGAACCAAGGGTGCAGGTGATTTATCAGGACGGATTGCGCTTTCTGCGCGGACGTGAAAATGAATATGACATTATCATCAATGATTCGACGGATCCGTTTGGACATACGGAAGGTCTGTTTACAAAAGAATTTTATGGAAGCTGTTTCCGCGCACTGAAGGAAGACGGGATCATGGTATATCAGCACGGTAGTCCGTTCTTTGATGAGGATGAAAGCGCGTTCCGTGCGATGCACAGGAAGGTATACCAGAGTTTCCCGATCAGCCGCGTATATCAGGCACATATTCCGACCTGTCCGTCAGGTTACTGGATGTTTGGCTTTGCCAGTAAGAAGTATCATCCGATTGATGATTTTAATGCGGCACGCTGGAAGGCAAGAGGCATTAAAACAGAGTATTATACGACCAATCTGCATATCGGCGCATTTATGCTGCCCAGATATATTGAAGATATTTTGGAAGAGGAGGAAAGAAAACATGGCTAAGGTACTGGTAATCGGTTGCGGCGGAGTTGCACAGGTAGCAATCCGCAAATGCTGTCAAAACAGCGGGGTATTCACAGATATCTGTATTGCGAGCAGAACAGTCAGTAAATGTGAGGCACTGAAGGAAAAAATTCAGAAAACAACGAAGACAAGAATTACAACGGCACAGGTGGATGCAGATGATACGGCGCAGCTGGTGCAGCTGATCCGTTCCTATCAGCCTGATACGGTTCTCAATGTTGCACTTCCCTACCAGGATCTGACGATTATGGATGCCTGTCTGGAAACCGGCGTGAATTACGTAGATACTGCGAACTATGAACCGGAGAATACAGAGGATCCGAAGTGGAGAGCAATTTACGAAAAGCGCTGCAGGGAGCTTGGATTTTCTGCTTATTTTGATTATTCCTGGCAGTGGGCATATCAGGAGAAGTTTAGGGCGGCAGGTCTTACGGCACTTTGCGGAACCGGCTTTGATCCGGGCGTTACAAGTGTCTATGCGGCATATGCCAAAAAGCACTATTTTGATACCATTGATACCATAGATATTCTCGACTGTAATGGTGGTGATCATGGCTATGCATTTGCTACGAACTTTAATCCAGAGATCAATCTGCGTGAAGTATCCGCAGCGGGCAGTTACATAGAGAATGGCAAGTGGGTAGAGATCGCACCGATGAGCATCAAGCGTGTGTATGATTTCAAAGGTGTCGGACAAAAGGACATGTATCTGCTCCATCATGAAGAAATTGAGGCACTTGCAAAGCATATGCCGGAAGTAAAGAGAATCCGTTTCTTTATGACTTTCGGACAGAGCTATCTGGATCATATGCGTTGTCTGGAAGATGTTGGCATGTTATCCACAACACCGGTTCAGTATGAAGGCAGAGAAATTGTGCCGATTCAGTTCCTGAAGGCTCTTTTACCGGATCCCGCTTCTCTTGGCCCTCGTACAAAGGGCAAAACAAATATCGGATGCATCTTTACCGGGAAAAAAGATGGCAGAGAAAAGAAAATTTACATCTATAACATCTGTGATCACGAGGAATGCTACCAAGAGGTGGAAAGTCAGGCAATCAGTTATACGACAGGTGTTCCGGCCATGATTGGTACAATGCTGGTAGTAAATGGCCTGTGGCGGACACCGGGTGTGTTCACAACAGACGAGTTTGATCCGGATCCGTATATGGATGCACTGAATCAGTGGGGGTTACCATGGGAAGTGGATGAAAATCCGGTTCTGGTGGATTGAGAATTTCAGAGAGGAAGCGTATGACTGTAAACGAGTTACCGACGCCGTGTTATATTCTGGATGAAAAAAAGCTGCGCAGCAACTGTGAGATCCTGAAGAAAGTAATGGATCATACAGGATGCCATATTCTGCTGGCGCAGAAGGCATTTTCATGCTTTTATGAATATGCGCTGATACGTGAATATTTAAGCGGTACAACAGCAAGCAGTTTGTTTGAAGCCAGACTTGGCGCAGAAGAATTTCGCAAAGAAAACCATATTTTTGCACCGGCATATACGGATCGTGATTTTGCACAGATCGTGAAGTTCTGTGATCATATTGTATTTAATTCGTTTACACAGTATGAAAGACATCGGCCTATGCTGCAGGGTGTCAGTGCGGGCATCCGGATCAATCCTGAGTGTCCGACGCAGAACGGGCATGAAATCTATGATCCCTGCCGTCCCGGTTCCCGGATGGGAGTGACGCGGCAGCAGTTTGACGGATACGATTTTGCGGCTTCCGGAATAGAGGGCATTCATTTCCATACCTTATGTGAACAGAATGCAGATGATCTGGAACGGACACTGCAGGCAGTCGAAGAGAAATTTGGTAGCTTCCTGCATCAGTTAAAGTGGGTGAATTTCGGAGGCGGTCATCATATTACCAGACCGGATTATGATATTCCGCGTCTGGAACGGCTGATTACGCATATCAGGGATACCTATCACGTAACGGTCTATCTGGAACCGGGAGAAGCGGTAGCATTGCAGGCAGGCTTTCTGAAAGCTACGGTACTGGATGTCGTGCAGAACGGGAATGTTACCAATCTGATTCTGGATGCATCAGCTGCCTGTCACATGCCGGATGTGCTGGAAATGCCTTACCGGCCACCGCTTATGGACAGCGCTGAGCCGGGAGAAAAGCCGTATACCTACCGGTTAACCGGAAATACCTGTCTGGCAGGTGATATCATAGGGGATTATTCCTTTGACTGTGAGAAAAAACCGGGTGATACACTGTTATTTGAGGATATGGCAATTTATTCCATCTGTAAGAATAATACATTTAACGGAATCGCACTTCCGGATATTGCAGTACGCAAGGAGGATGGTTCCTGTTTGGATATCCGTTCTTTTGATTATATGGATTTCAAGGGAAGATTATCATAAAGGGAGAACGCAATATTGGAAAATGAGAGACTGACCATGCCGGCGGAATATATGCCGCATCGGGGAACGATCATGATCTGGCCGGTTCGAAAAGGCTCCTGGCCATATGGCGCAAAAAAGGCGCAGGAAGCCTTTACACAGGTAATTCGCGCGATCGCCAAAAGGGAAGAGGTATGGGTGCTGTATCATGCACAGAAACCTGATCTGGAGCTTCTGGAAGAGTCTGATAGCAGAGGACGGATCCATTTGCTGGATATTCCGACAGATGATGCCTGGGCAAGAGATATGTGTCCGACTTTTGTCAGAAATGCTGCAGGTGATGTTGCAGGAATTGACTGGCAGTTCAATGCCTGGGGTGGTGATTACGATGGCCTTTACAAGGATTTTGCCATGGATAATGCCTGTGCGGATGTGGTCTGTAAGGCATTGGGAATTCCAGCGATCAGTGCAGGCTCTTTTGTTCTCGAAGGCGGTTCCATTCATGTGGACGGAGAGGGGACACTGATTACAACACAGGAATGCCTGCTCAGTCAGGGAAGAAATCCTGCACTTACCAGAGAACAGATCGAAGATAAACTGGCACATTACCTTGGAATTCAGAAGGTGATCTGGCTTCCCTGGGGGATATATCAGGACGAAACGAACGGACATGTGGATAACATCTGTGCATTTACGGCGCCGGGGAAAGTCGTGCTCGCATGGACAGATGATCAGACAGATCCCCAGTATGCGCGCAGTATGGCAGATCTGGAAGTGCTGCAGAACGAACAGGATGCAAAGGGCAGACCATTTCAGATTACAAAGCTTCCGATTCCTTCTGTTCCAATCTGTATGCGTGCAGAGGATGTAAAGGGCTTCGTCTTTGAAGCGGGAGAGGACAGAAGGGAAGCGGGTGAGCGACTGGCAGCTTCGTATGTGAATTTCTATCTGGCAAACGGGGCAGTGATCGTACCGCAGTTCGCAGATGTGAACGACAGGCAGGCAGTGGATATTCTCGAGAGAGAATTTCCGGACAGAACTGTGATTCCGGTCATGGCACGGGATATTCTGATGGGAGGAGGTAACATTCATTGCATTACACAACAGGTACCGTAAAAGTTGCAACGATTCAGATGCAGATGAGCCGCAGTGTGGAAGAGAACATCGCACATGCAGATGAACTGGTACACCGGGCGCAGGCGCAGATTATTCTGCTGCCGGAACTATTCGAAAGACAGTATTTCTGTCAGGAACGCAGGTATGATTATTATGCATATGCAAAACCTGTCGCAGAAAATGATGCCGTACAGCATTTTCTTGAGGTAACCCGGAAGCTGCAGTGTGTTATGCCCATCAGCTTTTATGAAAAAGACGAAAATGTGCTTTATAATTCCGTTGCAGTTCTGGATTGTGGAAAACTTCTGGGCGTTTATCGCAAAACACACATTCCGGACGATCATTATTATCAGGAGAAATTTTATTTTACACCGGGCAATACCGGATTCAGAGTCTTTGATACCACATATGGAAAGGTCGGAGCAGGAATCTGCTGGGATCAGTGGTTTCCGGAAGCTGCCAGATGCATGGCACTTATGGGTGCAGATCTGTTGTTGTATCCGACAGCGATCGGCAGTGAACCGATTCTGCAGGTAGACAGTGCAGGACACTGGAGACGTACCATGCAGGGGCATGCTGCCGCCAATATTATACCGGTAATGGCAGCAAACCGGATTGGCACGGAGACGGTTGAACCCTGTGAAGCAAATGGTGGACAACGTTCGGCCCTTTGCTTTTACGGATCCTCGTTTATTACAGATGCTTCCGGTGAAATAATCCGGGATGGATTAAGAGGGGAAGAAGAAATTCTTTCTGCTGAATTCGATTTTGCACAGATTCGCAAAGAACGCCTGGAATGGGGACTGTTCCGTGACAGAAGACCGGAGCGGTATGCAAAGATTACAGAATAGAATTACAGAATATGATTTTGAAATATTGTGCTGCAGTATCCGGATCAGTCCCTGAAACACAGATCGAGATCATGTGTGATGGCAGCATCAAGTTTTCCTTCCTCCACATTTTTGTTCATGATTTCCATCGTTTCTGCATGACTGAAGGCCTTTTTATAAGGCCTTTCTTCCGTCAGAGCCTGATAGATATCAAGGCACGCAAACAGTCTTTCATTGTGGTCCAGTTCATTTCCGGTTTTGCCGAAAGGATATCCGCTTCCGTCCAGCTTTTCATGGTGAAAAGATGCCCAGCGGGTAATATCTTCCAATCCGTCGATCTGACTTAATATGTCATAGGTAACGGATGCATGTTTCTGAATGATGGTAAATTCCTCTTTTGTCAGTTTCCCCGGCTTTTCCAGAATTTGTGAAGGAATGGCCAGCTTACCGATATCATGGACGGCTCCTGCAAAAAACAGTTTGGACTGCATTTCTTTGTCATATCCGTAATAACGCCCCATTTCAGAAGCTTTTTGGGCAATTCCCATGGAATGGTGACAGGTAAATTCCGATTTAAAATCGATGATGCGCGCGAACATGGAAGAGATACGAATCAGTTCTTCGGGAGAATACGGATTTGTAATAACAGGGAGTGTGTTACGCAAAGTCTGTTTGACGTTTTCTCCGCTTATCGCAGCCAGAGTCTCCGGTGTGAAGCTGGAAAGAAAGGCATTTGCAGTTTCTGCATCAAAAAGTATGTTTCTGCCGGATTCCACATAATCGAGAATGCGCTGATATTTATCGGGAGTAACAGAATACATACTGCAATTAATATCAATCAGATCCCCCAGATGAATCAGGCGTGAGAGAATCGGAACTTCAGAAGCTTTTTTCCCAAAAGGACCTTTTCCGCCAGCCTGCTCATGGTGGTAGAGAATCACATTTTTGCAGCGTTTGTAAAATGGCATGGCCTGTACATTATGTTCTCCGATTTCACAATGATCCTGCATTCTGAACTGGGCAGGGGTCTTGTTCAGATCAATACCGTGCTGCAGTTCTGACAACCCGTACTCAGTCAGTGCATTATCATGTAATACGGCGCAGGCAGCCAGATCCAACAGTGTGTTGTCATCCAGCCCGAGTGTTCTGCCGGTAAGCGTACCAAGACAGGCAACGCGTCTTGCATGGTAGGTTGTGGCACCCAGATATTCGTGTTCTACACAGTCCAGTGCATCGGAGATGGCGTATAGAACATCGTTCATACATAAATTCATGAAAAAACCTCATTAATCTAATAAATTCAGCTGCTTTCACAGCTGAATTTATTATACCCTGTTGCATGTTATATGCATATGTTACATTTGCTGAATTCCAGATTATCTTCTTGCCATTGCTTCTTCAAAGTCAGGAGTTCCTGCAAAGATTTCATTCTTATAAGGATTTTTCTTCTGTTCGATAGACAGTTTGACAATATGAGCCAGAACAATAACGTTTGTAGCAATTGCCAGAACTGCGATGAAGCCCATTACCTTTGGATCAGCTGTTGCAGGGTGTGTTGCAGAGTCCATTACACCGTCAGCGTAAAGTACAGGGATAACGGAGAAGATACTCTTATCCTGGAATAATGGGAATACCTGTGCAAACATGCACCAGATTGCCAGTGTGTTGGCACGGTTCTGGATCCAGCCGCCCTTGTTCCAGAATGCTGCAGCAAAAGTAGGTGCAAGCAAAAGTGCAAGACCGCAATACCAGGAATGTGTCGGAAGATTCAGATAGGTATATTCAAAGTTCCATACATCATAGGCAAGGATGAACATCCAGGTCATATCGGGCCAGAGCATATCATCTTTCTTTTTGGAAGAGTAAATTCCCCACCAGCCTGTCATACAGAAAATATTCAGAAGACCTGCGATACCGTTGAGAATATTCCACCAACCGCCGTAAAGCCATACATGCTCGGAAGACAGCCACCATCTGGAACCTGTTTCAGCAAGCGCAATAGAACCTCTGACTGCTGATTCAAAATCACTGCCTACGGCAATCAGAATATTGATTGCTACGATAATAAAAGGAAATGGTTTGAACCATTCTTTTTTACCGATACCCCATTTGTATTTGAGCATCATGAAACCGATACATCCAATGGTTGCAGCATAAAGCTTGGCATAATGGAACCAGCTGGTCATGTGAATGTAGGTCTGATTGTTCAGAGCCCAGGATGCGCCTGCAGCAGCAGATGCATAAATCGCAATAAAGTACACTGTGAGAATGGCAGGTATGATTACAAACATAAGAATACCGCCTGCTTTTGTCCTTCTGGCAATTTCGTTGGCAATTACCAGACCCGCAAATACAAGAATCCATCCGATGAACTTGTAAATCGAGTCATCCCCGTAAACCTGAAATAACATTTCTTTTTCCTCCTTTGTATTAGACTTCTGATAATACCAGAGCCTGTATTTATTCTATTCCTCAAAAATCAGAACGTCAAATGTTAACATCAAAAACCAGAAAAAATGGCGTAATAGTGCAATATGAAATGACTGATTAAACATATTGCATGAGAAAATGCACACTGTGGATCTTGGTATGACCAGTTCCATGGCAAAAGAAAAATGAACGGGATAAGCAAATTAAAAAGATTCTATATTGATACATTCTATAAATACCTGATTGAAGCAGGAGAAAAAAAGTGATAAGGTCTCGTTAATAAAAGAAAGAGGTGTATGATGGCAAAAAGAAGAAGACGCAGAAGAACAAACTTTGCAGGTATATTCATTAAAACACTGATCGTGGTCCTGATCATTGCAGGACTGTTATATTACGGCAAGGGTTTTGTAAAGCAGAAGGTAGAAAATAAGGTTGCAGAAACAATTGTTACACAGATGGCGGGATCGGATGCATCTCTCCCAAACGGAAAGAGTGCCAAGGAAGTATATGGGTCCATGAGTGCGCAGGATCAGAAAAAAATCCAGACAATCGTGGACGATCATCTGGATTCCAAAACCGCTTCAAAAGTTCAGGAGTATATCACAAAAGGTGATACACAGGGACTGAAAGAATATGCACAGAACTCCCTGACAGAGGAAGAACGGGCACAACTCAGGGAATTATATGAAAAATATGCACAATGATTAATGGTTACACCATGATGCCGTTTTTCCAGGTCAGACCATAAACCTGTTCCATCAGTTTCTTGATTTCGTCTCTCATTCGAAGGCAGGCTTCACTTTCATTTGCAAAATGGAGGAGGCCTACCTTTTCTTTTCTATCGCTGAAATAGACGTTCCAACCGTCTGATGTTTTTTCAATACAGATTCTGTTCTTATGATTTCCATTCAAACTGTAAAATTTCCTGGGAACAAGATGTTCATTAAAAAAAGTTTTCAATTCATTTGTTGTCATAGGAGACCTCTTTTCTACATACTTCCGGTGTTGTAATAACGAAGAAGATGTCCTGATCAGTCAGGGTTAAATTCAAATAACTACTCAATGTAGTTTTGATTACTACATAAAGGATAACATATCATTGCAAAAAAAGCAACAGGAGCAATCATTAATCGGTTATTGACGAAGTATCACTCCTGCATAATAATAAAATTATGATTACTTTTCCATGTTTTATGGTTAAATTATATTAAGTGTCATTGGAGAAATTATTAACTGATTCGAAATGTAAATTCATGAATTTCCTGTAAGACCTGGTAATACCTTTGAGTTCGGACAATTTCAGTTTTCGGTAGTGGTTCATCAGAACAGCAGAAATGTTTGAAATGGCAAGAACAGCAATTGGTAAAAGATTATCCTGCATAGAATTATGTGAGAACAGGAAGGATGTCTATGAAAAAGGAAAGTCAGAGAATACTGATCGTGGATGACAATGAACTGAACAGAGAAATACTGGACAGCATGTTACAGAAGGAATACAGCACTGTTGAAGCAAGAAACGGACTGGAAGCACTGGATATCCTGAAGTATGAAAAGGCTTTCATCACAGCAATTTTGCTCGATATTGTAATGCCAAAGATGGACGGTTATGAGCTTCTGGCAAAGACACATGAAATGGGAATTGAAAATATACCGATTATTGTTATGACAGGAGATACAGGAACTGCTGCGGAAGAAAAGGCTCTTGCACTTGGAGCATGGGATTTTGTTTCCAAACCATATCAGATGCAGATTCTTCTGACGCGTCTGCGGAATGCAATTGCCAGAAGTGAGGTATCTTATCTGAAGAAAATCCGCCATCTTGCGGAACATGATACGGTTACGGAGCTTTATAACAGAAGATATTTTTTTGAACAGACTGAGGTACTTTTAAATAATAATCTGCAAACGGTATTTGCTTTTATACGAATTGATATTAAACGGTTCCGAATGGTTAATGCAATGAAAGGAGAGCAGGGAGGAAATCTGCTGCTCCGATATATGGCCAAAAGTATTGATCAGTATATGATCGGTCAGAGCGAGCGCACATATGGACATATCGAAGCGGATATTTTTGGAATATGTATGCGGTATGATGCCATAGAATGTGAAAAAATGGTGCATCGACTGATTGAGCTGTTCAGAGGGTATTCAACAGAATTCAGTGTGGAGCCTGCATTCGGAATATATGTGATCGAGAACAACAGGATGTCTGCGGAAACAATTTATCTGCGGGCCTCGCTTGCGGCCAATACAATTAAAGACAAATACCGGATCTGTGTGGCTTTTTATGACAGTAAAATGGGAGAAAAACTGTTTGAAGAGCAGGAAATCATGGAGGAAGCAGAAGAAGCACGGGAACAGGAGCAGTTTAAGATATTTCTGCAGTCCAAATATAATATGCAAACCAGAATGCCCTATGGTGCGGAGGCTCTGGTACGCTGGGAACATCCGGTAAAAGGTAGAATTTCACCGTCAGATTTTATTCCGGTTTTTGAACGGAACGGACTGATCCGTGATCTGGACTATTATATGTGGGATCACGTGTGTGCGCTTCTGCGAAAATGGATGGACCTGGGGATGCATCCGGCACCGGTTTCCGTAAATATGTCCCGAATGGACGTTGAGAATGAAAATCTGTTCGTATTATTACAGGGGTTACTGGATAAATATCAGCTTCCGGCCGAATTTCTGAATCTCGAACTGACGGAAAGTGCTTATATGGATGACCCCAAGAAAATCAATGAAGTGATCAGACGCCTGCATGAGATGGGATTTGTGATCATGATGGATGATTTTGGAAGCGGGTATTCTTCTCTGAATACTTTAAAGGACTTTGATGTCGACATCATCAAAATTGATATGAAATTCCTGCCGGTGGATTCGACAGAAAGTAAGAGCAAAAAAATTCTGACATCTGTAGTCAGAATGGCAGGATGGCTGAAATTGCCGGTCGTGATGGAAGGTGTGGAAACGAAGGAACAGAGTGATTTTCTGACCAGTATCGGATGTGAGTATATTCAGGGTTATTATTTTGCAAAACCGATGTCAGTGGAAGATTATGAGATTTTAATTCAAAATGTAAATCAGACGGAAGCGGTTCTGAGTGAAGATATGCTCGAAGGCTATTATGGAAATGATATATCATATGGCCTGAAGAAAAAGATATATGGAGATACGCTCACACAGGCTTATAACAAGCGATACCTCACCGAGTGGCTTTTCCTGGACATGGAGGATTATGCAGGAGAACCCAGGCAGGTAGGTATCATTATGTGTGACCTGAATAATCTTAAAAAGATCAACCTGCATTATGGTTACGAAGTCGGAAACGAATTATTGCAGAAAATGGTAGATATTATTCTGACGCTGATCAGAAAACAGGATTGTGTGATCCGGTATGGCGGAGATGAATTTCTGATTATACTTTTGAATTGTCCGGAAGATAACATCAGAGAAAAAATTGCAGAAGTCAAGGAAACAGTCAAGGAACTGAAAGTTCCGGGAGCAGAGGATTTGATACCGCAGATTGACATGGGATACTCTTATAATGAGAATTTCGAAAAAAAGTCAGAGATACTCAGGGAGATGATTGTCGAAGCCGAAAAAAATATGTATATCGAGAAATCCGGAAAAAAAACTGATAAAATCGGTACCAAATAGTTTATTTTTTTAAGTGATTTTTTAATTGTTTTTTAGATTTCCTTAATTGAATTGTTGTTCCATACATGCTATAACAATATCGAAGAGAGGAAGAGAAACAGAAACCAATCTTCACAATCAAACCATTTAATCATATTTTTAAAAGGAGTGTGATTTATATGTTGATGCCAATGTTGTGGAAGAGTAACAAAGATGATGAGATGAACCTGATGAATCCATTTGCAGAAATGGACAAGATGTTTGATGACTTCTGGGGAAACGACCTTGGAAGCGCGGGCAGTATGCGCACAGATGTCATTGATGATGGAAAAAATTACAAGCTTGAGGCTGATCTTCCGGGATTTAACAGGGAAGATATTCATGTTGATCTGAAGAATGATATGTTGACCATCTCTGCTGCACATGATGAGAATAAGGATGAAAAAGATAAGAATGGCAAATATATTCGTCGTGAGCGCAGATCAGCATCCTATCAGAGATCATTCAGAGTAGAGAATCTGAATCCGGAAGATATCAATGCGCAGTACAGAAATGGTGTTTTGACAGTGACATTCCCTAAAAAGGAAGCCATCCCTGAAAAAGAAGATGCAAGAAGGATTGAGGTAAAAGATTAACCAATATATTTCTCAAAAAAACGGGACTGCTGTTGCAGTCCCGTTTTTTTTATGCAACAATAGATACTGTAGTTGAGTAAAGCAGTCAGTTACTGACAACCTGAAAGGAGATACCAGACATGGCAGATTTTTTACGATGCAGGGCAGAGGAAATCAAGGGTACAAAAACAGAGCAAAATCTTCTGGCGGCTTTTGCGGGAGAATCACAGGCCAGAAACAAGTACACTTATTTTGCTTCAAAAGCAAAAAAAGACGGATATGTTCAAATCGGTAATATTTTTCAGGAAACGGCAGATAATGAAAAGGAACATGCAAAGATATGGTATAAGATTCTGCATGGAATAGGTGATACGGCTGAGAATCTGAATACGGCTGCTGATGGTGAAGAATATGAGTGGAAAGAAATGTACCCTTCCTTTGCAGCGACAGCAAAAGAAGAAGGCTTTGACGATATTGCAAGGCTTTTCAGCAGGGTTGCAGAAATAGAAAAAGAGCATGAGGCAAGATATCGTAAGCTTCTTGAAAATGTGGAGAACGGGGTTGTATTTTCCTCTGATGGGGATGCAATCTGGCAGTGTTCCAATTGCGGACATATTATTGTTGGACCAAAAGCACCGGAAATTTGCCCGGTATGCGGACATCCACAAAGCTATTATCAGAAAAAAGCTGAGAATTATTAATTAATCAGACAAATGTAAAATGAAATACAGGTTTCCGGATCCGATGGGCAGTATGATCGGACCCGGAAACAATCAATATATGCAGAATGTCAGATGCGGAGCGAGCGTAGAAGGATGAAGTGGAATCCCGATTTTGAAATTGCGGCACTTTTGGTTACACTGGTTTTTAATATTTTTTTCTGTACAGAAAGACGTCTGCCATTAAAGCAGAATCACTATTTTTCTCACATTCTGGGAGTTGAGTTTGGCGTTATTTTCTGTGATTTGATCGCCTCTGCAATCTCATCTGAATATTGGAAATATTCCTTCTTTATTTTGAATATCACGAATGTTATCTATTTTCTGTTTCTGATACTTCTGATCATTGAATTCTTTTTTTATACCATTTCACTGACGGAGCATGCAGCTCATTTATCACAGAAGTGGAAGATGGTTCTGCAGATTCCCTTCATGCTGACCGGGCTTGCCATATTATTGACACCTTTTACCGGAATGATTTTCACGGTTGATCCTGTGAACGGGTACCAGCGTGGCTGGGGATATATGCTTCTGTTTTATATGGTTTGTTTTTATATTTTCATGTCAATCGGGTATATTACAGTCTTCCACAAAAACGTTACAGGAAGGCAACTGATCAGTATCTATATGTTCTGTATTCTGGAATTCTCAGGAGTTGTGCTGCAGATATTTTTCTTTCCATATATATTACTGACAAATGGATTTTCAGCACTTGCCATTGCGGTGATCTATCTGTCGCTGCAGAATCCCGATTTTTATAAGAACAAGATGACCGGATTGTTTAATGCAGATGCTTATATGGAAATTGCAAAAGAAAAAATAGGCAGAGAAGAAGTCTTTACTGCACTTGGAATTGTTATGGACAATTTTCCGATTGCGCGAAAGACATATGGAAAAGAACATCTTGATCTGTGTCTGAAAGAAATTGCAGAATTTCTGCAGAAAATGTATCCGCAGATGCCGTCTTTTTATTTCCATGACGGGTGTTTTGTTATAATGGATACAGAAGGCGGAAACTTTGAGCAGATCAAGGCAGAGATTGAACAACGTTTTGAACAGCCGTGGCTTGTTGAAAATGGTGAAATCTATTTTTCTATCTGCACGGCATTATGGCCCAGACAGATTGTGCGAACGAGTGCAATTGAAATGGTGGATGGACTGCAGATGGCAATGGAAAAAGCAACCGAAAAGGGAAATGGGATCTGTGTTGTAATTGATGAGGAACTGATCAGGCAGATGCAATATGATGCGCAGGTGGAAAATGCACTCAGCAGAGCACTTGAGAATAATCTGATCGATGTTTATTTTCAACCGATTTATTCAACTGCACAAAACAAAGTGACTGCAGCAGAGGCGCTTGCAAGACTTTATGACAGTGAACTGGGATTTATTTCCCCGGAAGAGTTTATTGTTAAGGCGGAGCAAAACGGAAGTATCATGCAACTGGGCAGACAGGTTTTCGAAAAAACATGTCAGTTTATTCAGGGCAACGATCTGGAGGCGTTGGGTATTGATTATATTGAAATAAATCTGTCGCCGGTGCAATGTCTCAGAGAACAGCTGGCACAGGAACTGATGGAAATTGCCGCCAGACACGCTGTCCCGATGAAACTTGTAAATCTGGAGATCACAGAGACGGCAACAACAGATGTGGCTGTGATCAGAGAAAATATGCATACGCTCAGTAAAAATGGGACGACCTTCTCATTGGATGATTATGGAACCGGATTTTCCAATCTGATCAATATACTGGATTTGCCACTTCATATTGTCAAGATTGACAAATCAATTGTCTGGGCATATTTTTCCGGGGCAAGAAATGTTCTTCCACACGTGGTAAAGATGTTTAAAAGTCAGAATCTGAAGATCGTAGTTGAGGGTGTGGAGACGCAGAAGATGGCAGATGAGCTTGCACAGATGGGGTGTGATTACGAGCAGGGATTTTATTTTTCTAAGCCTGTTCCTTCGGAAACATTCCTAAAATATGTCAGACAGATTAATTGTATGGAATAAAAAAGGGTACTTCCGATATATGGAAGTACCCTTTTGGGTTGTAAGAAATGTATCTGTTTATCTGAATTATTCTTCAGTATCTTTTTTTGCAGGGAACAGCTTTGTCAGCAGCATCATGATCAGAATCAGAACAACTGCTACAGAGAAGATTCCGAGCATGCCAAGTCCCATTACCCTAAGAGATTCCATAAAACTTGTTATCATAAACCGTTCTCCATTTCTGCGCTGTATGAAGCGCACCAAGATTGATATCAGTATATCAGAAATCAGTACAGCAGATCAAAGGCGAGGAATCAGTCCCAAAATCAGTCCGCCTGCAATAACGGAAGCAATCTGACCGGATACATTTACACCGGTTGCCTGCATGATCAGAACGTTGGTCGGATCTTCCTTTAGTCCCATCTGTGTGATTACACGGGCAGACATCGGGAACGCAGAAATGCCGCATGCACCGATCATCGGATTCAGTTTTTCTTTCAGGAACAGGTTGAGGATCTTGGCAAAAAGTACGCCACCGACTGTATCAAATACGAACGCAACCAAGCCCAGAAGCAGAATGAAAAGAGTCTGTAAGTTTAAGAAGTCAGCTGCACGCATCTGGGAAGCAACTGTCAGGCCAAGCATAAGTGTGATCAGATTTGCAAGTGAAGTCTGTGCCGTATCGGAAAGAGAGTCCAACACCCCGCATTCACGGATCAGATTACCGAACATCAGGAAACCAACCAGTGCAACGGAACGGGGAGCGATGAGTCCGGCAACAATAGTAATACAGATCGGGAAAAGAATCTTTGCTGTTTTTGATACATTGTGGGGACTGTATTTCATGTGGATCAGACGTTCCTTTTTGGTTGTGACCATGCGGATGACCGGTGGTTGAATGATTGGAACAAGCGCCATATACGAATAGGCAGCTACAACAATTGCACCGACATATTTGGACTGGAAATAGTTTGCAACGAAAATAGAGGTAGGACCATCGGCTGCACCGATAATTCCGACAGAGGCAGCATCCTGCAGATTAAAACCGAACAGGGTAGCCAGGCTTAAGGTAAAGAAAATACCAAACTGTGCAGCTGCACCAAAGAGCATCATCTGCGGGCAGGACAGGAGCGGAGTAAAATCAATCATTGCACCGATTCCAATAAATAAAAGAAGCAGGAATACTTCATTGGAAATACCGGCATCAAACAGAACATTCAGGGGTCCCTGTTCTGTAATGTTATCAATGACCTGTGTGACAGCACCTGACATGGGAAGATTGACCAGAATCGCACCGAATCCCATCGGAACCAGAAGAGACGGTTCCATTTTTTTGGCAATTCCCAGATAGATTAGGATACCGCCAATGATCCACATAACAATCATCTGCCATGTGGTATTACCGATGTTTGAATAAAGACTTAGAATTTGTTCCACACTCGCCTCATTTCTGCGTTTCACTTTATTATGAAACGCACTATATAGTTTTTTTATAATCAAAAAAACGACAGAAAAGCTTTTATTATAGCATGAGAGCTATGATAAAAGTCTTGCCGTCGGTTAAGATTCGAAACAGATCACCTGGGCCGGATTCGGATGTTTCCATCGTGATGACGGATCCGGCTACAGCATCATAAAATGCTGTCAGCTACTCCCCTTTATTATGTATACTATTGTACGGAATCCGAATAAACATGTCAATCCGAAATCTTTCGGCAGAGGATTGAATTTTTCACTGTGCTTTTTAACTAAAAAAATGTACAATGAGATTCGGATGCAGAAAACAGAATCGGTATATCGGAGGAAACAGGAAATGAAGTATTCTGATCTACAAAATGGAAGTGATATTCGCGGGATCGCGATGGAAAATGAATGGAATGAAACGGTTAATCTGACGGAAGATGCGGTCAGACATTTGGCAGGTGCCTTTGCAGTCTGGTTGTCAAAACGTAACGGGAGAAAAAATCTTCATATTGCTGCAGGACATGATTCCAGACTGACAGGAGAGAGACTTTTACAGGCTGCCTTTACGGGAATCAATTCGCAGGGAGCAAAAAGCTTAAATCTGGGGCTTGCAAGCACACCTGCAATGTTCATGTCAACGGTATTGGATCCCTGTCATTTTGATGGCAGCATTATGATCACAGCCAGTCATCTTCCATACCACAGAAATGGTATGAAGTTTTTTACTCCGGATGGTGGATTGGAAAAAGATGAGATAAAGGAACTTACAGAAATAGCATCCGGTCTGACTCTTACAGAACCATTTGATGCAGCTGCGGATAAAGTGGATTTTATGTCTGTTTATGAATCCTATTTATGTAACCGGATCAAAAAGGGAGTAAATGCTTCCGATTATGATCAGCCGCTTAAGGGACTGCATATTATTGTTGATGCAGGAAACGGAGATGGCGGATTTTTTGTATCAGGCGTCCTGCAGAAACTCGGAGCTGAAACAACAGGAAGTCAGTTCCTGGAACCGGACGGACATTTCCCCAACCATATTCCGAACCCCGAGGATCAAAAGGCAGCAGCTTCGGTTCAGGCTGCAACAATACTTGCACACGCTGATCTTGGAATCATCTTTGATACAGATGTGGACCGTGCAGGTGCGGTGCTTGCAGATGGCAGAACACTGACCAGAAATGCTCTGATTGCAGTGCTTTCCAGAATTGCACTGGCGGAACATCCGGGCACAACGATTGTTACGGATTCTGTTACTTCAAGCGGACTGGCCGGATTTATTACAGCGCATGGCGGTGTGCACAGAAGATTCAAAAGGGGATACAAAAATGTAATTGATGAATCCATACGTTTGAACAAAGAAGGAACGGATAGTCAGCTTGCTATTGAGACATCCGGTCATGGAGCCTGGAAAGAGAATTTCTTTCTGGATGACGGTGCTTATCTGATGGTTAAACTGCTGATTGAAATGGGAAAAGGAAATCGCCTTGAAGACATGATCGCAGACTTGCAGGAGCCTGCGGAGAGTATCGAAATTCGTTTTCCTGTAACGGCAGAAAACATTGCAGAAAACGGAGACAAGGTATTGGCGCTGGTAAGAAATGCCGCAGAACGGACAGAGGGGTGGAGTCTGGAACCGGAGAATTATGAAGGTGTCCGGATTAATTGTGATCCGGAGCATGGTAATGGATGGCTGCTCTTACGAAAATCGCTCCATGAACCCATTATGCCTTTAAATATAGAAAGTGACAGTGAAGGCGGAAATATAATAATAGGCAGAATACTTGCGCGGATTTTGGAAAAAGCAGAAGGAATCGAACAGAAACCTTTAACTGATTTTATTGCATGATGCAGGCATCTTTGAGGGGAGAATGTAAAATGATGGAAAAAGCAGCTGAAAGCGTTTTTTCATATCGCATGGACTTGGAGGAATTTGAATGTCACAGACTACAAAACGTGCACTGGAAGCATCTCTCAAAAATCTTTTACTGCAGAAACCGCTGGATAAGATTACAGTAAGCGATATTACGGAAGACTGCGGGATCAGCCGTATGACGTTTTATTATCATTTCAGGGATATTTATGATCTGGCAGAATGGTCATGCGCAGAGGACGCCAGTAAGGCCCTTGCGGATAAGAAAACATATGATACGTGGCAGGAAGGCCTTCTGCAGATATTTGAATCCGTCAGGTTGAATAAACCCTTTATTGAAAATGTATACCATTCTGTAAGCAGTGAAAAAATTGAAGCATATCTTTACAGCGTAACGTATGCGCTGATCAAGGATGTTGTTGAGGAAGAAGCACAGGGCATGAAGGTTCGGGATGAAGATAAAAAATTCATTGCTGACTTTTACAAATATGCTTTTGTGGGGCTGATGCTGGAATGGATCCGAAAAGATATGAAAGAGGATCCGGCTATTATAGTAGAGAGATTGTCGCGTACGATTCAGGGCAGCATTTCACTTGCACTGGAAAGATATCGGACAGATCTGTAGAAATTGAACAGATCAGCATAAATGATAAAAAATTGTACAAAGAGCGGGACATGATAAAAGTTTTATCATGTCCCTTTTTTTGATTATGGAAACAGAAAGATAAAAGAATTATATTGAGGATACAAACAAAAAGCGATATGAAAACGCTTTTATAAACAGGAGGAATAGCATATGTATTATTCAAGTGGTAATTACGAAGCATTTGCACGTCCGTTGAAACCGGAAGGTGTAGAACACAAGTCAGCATATATTATCGGAAGCGGTCTTGCGGCACTTGCTGCAGCATGTTTCCTGGTACGTGACGGACAGATGGATGGAAGTCATGTTCATGTTCTGGAAAAAGATCCGATTCCGGGTGGTGCCTGTGACGGATACAAATATGAGAATGTCGGATATGTAATGCGTGGCGGACGTGAAATGGATAACCATTTTGAGTGTATGTGGGATCTGTTCAAATCCATTCCTTCCATTGAGACGGAAGGCGTCAGTATTCTGGATGAATATTACTGGCTGAATAAAAAAGATCCGAATTTTTCTCTTTGCCGTGCAACAGAAAATAAGGGACAGGATGCACATACAGATAATAAGTTCGCACTTTCTGACAAGGGTGCACAGGAAATTATGCATCTGTTTTTTACCCCGAATGAAGAATTACAGAATAAAGTCATTACAGATGTATTTGACGATGAAGTTCTGAAATCCAATTTCTGGATGTACTGGCGTACCATGTTCGCATTTGAAAACTGGCATAGTGCACTTGAAATGAAACTTTATATACAGAGATTTGTTCACCATATCGGAGGTCTTCCGGACTTCACGGCACTTAGATTCACAAAGTATAATCAGTATGAATCCATGATACTGCCAATGGTCAAATATCTGGAAAGCTTTGGCGTTCAGTTCCACTACAATGTAAAGGTGACAAATGTTGAATTTGACTGCAAAGGAAGTAAGAAGCAGGCAGTAAGAATTGATACGCTCAGAGAAGGCCATGCAGAAAGCATTGATCTGACAGAAAACGATCTGGTATTTATTACCAACGGAGGCTGTGTAGAGAATTCTACCATTGGTGACCAGAATACACCGGCTGCATTCAATAAAGAGATCAAAGAAGGCGGCGGATGGGATATGTGGCGCAAAATTGCCGCGCAGGATCCTTCCTTTGGACATCCGGACAAGTTCTGCTGTGACCCGGAGAGAAGTAACTGGATGAGTGCAACCGTAACAACACTGGATCAGCGTATCATCCCTTATATCAAAAAAATCTGCAAACGTGATCCGTTTTCCGGCGGTGTTGTAACAGGAGGAATTGTAACAGCAAAAGATTCTTCCTGGCTTCTGAGCTGGACAATCAATCGTCAGCCGCAGTTCCGTGATCAGCCAAAAGATCAGTGCCTGGTATGGGTATATGGTCTGTTCACAGATAAGCCGGGTGATTATGTCCATAAGAATATGCGTGACTGCACAGGTAAAGAAATCTGTGAAGAGTGGCTGTATCATATGGGCGTTCCGGAAAATGAAATTGAAGAACTGGCAGAGCACAGTGCCAATACCGTACCTTGCATGATGCCATATATTACTGCATTCTTCATGCCGCGTGCTTATGGTGATCGTCCGAATGTTGTACCGGATGGCGCAGTAAATTTTGCATTCCTTGGTCAGTTTGCAGAAACACACAGAGACACGATCTTCACGACAGAATATTCGATCCGTACCGGAATGGAAGCCGTATACACACTTTTGAATGTGGACCGCGGCGTACCGGAAGTATGGGGCAGTGTATATGATTTAAGATCACTGCTGGATGCAACCGTAAAGATGCGTGATGGTAAGGCAGTAACGGAAATGAATCTTGGATTGAAGGAAAAGATCGCATTAAAAGAAGTATTGAAAAAGATTGAAAATACCGATGTTGAAAAACTGCTTAAGGAATATCACGTTATATAATTAGAAAAAGAAACAACCACAGGCTGATAGGTTCGCTCCTGTGGTTGTTTCTTTATAAAAACATAATTCATATAATGTTGCTGTGAGAACAGGTATTACAGTTCCAATCAATCACTTATGCCGGATCAGGCGCGGGCCGACAGAAATCAGAACCAGCATCAGGAAAATCAGCAGAAAACCGGCTGCATCCCAAAGTGTGAAAGAGCTTCCAAGAACAAACGTTGATATGAGGGCAGCGGTGACAGGCTCAGCAAAGCCATACAGGATACCTTTCTCAGGACCAATATATTTTACACCTGTAATATAGCAGGTAAAAGCCAGAATGTTGCCGACTATAACAACAAAAGCAATTCCAAACAGTCCCATCAGATTCGGAGTATACGGGATTGTCCATGAATGAAAAACGAGTCCGATAAACAGACCACCCATCAAAAAAGCCCAGGCCTGCATCAGGACGACCGGATATGTCTGCATCAGACGCGCGGGAGTAACATTGTAAACGGTAACGCAGATCGCACTTAATATTCCGGTGATCAGTGCAGAAAGTGGCAGCGCCAGATTTTGGAGATTACCGTGTGTTGTCAGCATGAAGATACCGGTCAGTGCCAGCAGGATGCTGATGATTTCATAAAAAAAAGGTCTCCGTTTCATGCCGATACAGGAGCAGAGCAGTATCATGACAGGGGCAAGATCCTGCAAAATAGTCGCCATTGCAGCAGTAGAGAGCTGAATGGTCAGAAAATAAAGGAACTGGCAGATACTGACGCCCAACAGACCATAGATGATCAGTTCAGCCGCATCCTGTTTGCTTCGCCATGGCTGAAAAACCAGTTTGTGACCATAGTGCCGCAGACACCAGAAGAAAAGAATGATACCGGCCAGTCCCAGTCTGAGCGGTACAAGCCACCTGCTGTCCATTCCTTCTACAGTAAAGAGATATTGTCCCATGGAACCGGAAAGTCCCCAGCATGCACCACCGAATAATGTCAGAAAAGCTCCTTTTATTTCACGACTCATACACCAGTATATTCTCCATTTCCGTAAAAAAATCACATAAACCTGATTGTAACACAGATAGAAAAAAGTAGTAAACTTTTGCAGCTTTTTTTACTGTAATTTATCAGGTGTTTTCGAGGCAATGAATATGGTACAATGATAAAAAAGGTGAATGGCACCTTCATTTGTGTTGAAAAGAAGGTTAAGCAGGAGGTATTTGATATGCTGTATATTGGTGTTGATCTGGGAACATCAGCAGTAAAATTACTGTTGATGGACGAAAAAGGGAAGATCAGAAAAATTGTTTCAAGAGAATATCCGCTCAGCTTTCCGCATCCGGGATGGTCGGAACAGAAACCCGAGGATTGGATGAAGGCTGTTATTGATGGAATTCATGAACTGACACAGGAATGTGATAAAACACAGGTGGCAGGAATCGGAGCAGGCGGTCAGATGCATGGGCTGGTAGTTCTGGATGAGCAGGATCAGGTCCTCAGACCGGCAATTCTGTGGAATGACGGAAGAACACAGGAAGAGACTGACTATCTGAATCAGGTAATCGGAAAAGATAAGCTGACAGAATATACCGGAAATATTGCTTTTGCAGGTTTTACTGCGCCCAAAATTCTCTGGATGCGCAAGCATGAACCGGAGCTTTTTGCAAGAATTGCAAAAATCATGTTGCCGAAGGACTATATTAATTATATGTTGTCAGGTGTTCACTGTACTGATTATTCAGATGCTTCAGGTATGCTTTTACTGGATGTCAGAAACAGATCCTGGAGTGATCCGATGCTGGAAATCTGTGGAATTACAAAGGGGCAGATGCCAAAGCTTTATGAGAGTTATGAGACGGTTGGAACACTCAGACCTGCAATGGCAAAAGAACTGGGGCTTCCGGAGACGGTCAGAATCGTAGCAGGAGCAGGAGACAATGCAGCTGCAGCAATCGGAACCGCAACAGTTGGAGATGGTGCCTGCAATATCTCACTTGGAACATCCGGAACAATTTTTATTTCAGCAAATGAATTTCGTGTGGATTCCGGTAATTCGCTTCATGCATTTGATCATGCAGACGGAGGTTATCATCTGATGGGATGCATGCTTTCTGCTGCTTCCTGCAATAAATGGTGGATGGAAGAGATCATCGGAACAGAAGATTTCCCGAAGGAACAGGAAAATATTACAGATGATAAACTTGGCAAAAATCATGTTTATTTCCTGCCTTATCTGATGGGAGAGCGTGCGCCGCACAACGATCCTGCAGCACGCAGCTGTTTCATTGGCATGACAATGGATTCCAGTCGCAGTGATATGACACAGGCAGTGATGGAAGGTGTTGCATTTGGTATACGGGACAGTCTGGAAGCTGCCAGAAAACTTGGAATTGATGTGCAGCGCAGCATGATCTGTGGCGGAGGCGCAAAGAGTCCTTTATGGAGAAAAATTTTTGCCAACGTTCTGAATATGGAGCTGGATCTGCCTGAAACAGAACAGGGACCGGGATATGGCGGTGCGATTCTGGCTGCAGTGGCATGTGGTGAATATCCCACGGTAAAGGATGCAGTACAGCAGCTGATCCGTGTAACGGGCAGTGTGAAACCGGATCCGGAAACAGCAGCTTTGTATGAAAAGCGTTATCAGACATTTAAAAAGTTATACCCTGCTTTAAAAGAGCTTTTTCCGCAGATGAATGAATAAAAGTAAAAATTGAAAGGGGATATTGTCATGAAAATTTACAATGTAACAGATCCTGCGTTTGCAGAATATGGAAAAGTAATTGAGGGAATTGATACAAAACCCTTTACAGATGCACTTACAGCAAGTACACCGCTCCCGGAAGGCGTGGGATATGTACCGGAAGAACCGGCATTACAGAACCTTCCGCAGGCAGCTGAACTGGCTCTTAGTTTGTATGGTGGTATGCCGACACAGTTCGGATGGTGTAACGGTCATAATACGAAGCTGAATTGTCTGGAGTATCACAGATGCAGTGAGTTTAATCTTGGTACGGAAGATTTTATTCTGTTATTGACCAAAGAATCAGATATGCATGATTTCAAGGTTGATACTTCCTGTGTAAAAGCATTTAAGGTGCCGGCAGGAGTTCTGGTTGAAGTATATGCAACTTCCTTTCATTATGCGCCCTGTCAGGCAGCAAGGGATAAAGGATTTCGTGTTATGGTCGCGCTTCCTTCCCAGACGAATGTCGGAACAGTTCAGCTACCGGGACAATCACCGGAAGACAGACTTTTATTTGCAAGAAATAAATGGCTTCTGGCACACCGGGATGCTGCAGAGGTATCACAGGGAGCATGGGTAGGACTGACTGGAGAGAATACGGATATAGCAGAACTGATTTGACAGGTTTATCAATGGAAATGAATTAATTCCGTAAATGTATATAAAAGCTAAGGACTCTGATTGTTTTTCAGAGTCATTTTTTGTGCAATGTGCAAGAAAATACAAAAAATAGCAAAGAAAAAATAGCAAAAAATACAAAAAATGTGTATGATATATTTGCATGTATGATAAGAAAAACTTACAGGAGGTAAGTATCAAAAATGAAACAGAAAAAAGGCATTCGAAAAATGACAAATGCAAAGCCGAGATTTTATCAGATGATTTCGTTTCAGGTTACAACAATCAATCTGATCATGTTGGTTGTTTTTAGTGTGGTGATGCTTTTTGTCATGCGTTCCTATGATTCTACAGTGACAACATCCAAAAATATGATGAATGATATAATGGGACTGACTTCTGCAGAAAGCAATATAAAGTCAAATATGTCGACAATGGAAAATGATCTTTATGCATATGCACTTTCTACTGATAAAACACAAATGGACGGATACGCAAAAGAAATTACAGAGCAGCAGGCGGCAGGAAATGAGAATATCAATTCCCTGAAAAAAACCTTTGCTTCACAGCAGGAAACAGATCAGGAGGCATTATCAAATCTGGAGGAGCTGACAAAGAATTATCAGTCATTCAGTGACTCAGTAAATCAGGTGATTGCACTTCGCGATAAGGATAATGTGAAGGGGGCAATGAGCGTGATCACCAGCGGGGTTGTTCCTGCACAGGCAAGGATGGCGGGCAATTTTACAGATATTGAAGCTGCAATATCCAAATCCATTTCCTTTTGTACAGATTCCATGCAGACAATGCGTGATAATGGAATTCAGGCTGCGATAACGGGTATGATAATATTTATCATTTGCAGCATTGTCAATTTTCTGATTAATTACAGACTGATCATCAAAAAGATCAGATCCATGTCGGAAGAACTGAATCGGATGATCGGAGATATTGAAAAGGGAAAAGGAGATCTTACCTGCAGGATAAAGACACAGACCAGTTCAGAACTTTCCTATATCAGAAATGGTATTAATAATTTTCTGACAACACTGCAGGGAATTATGAAAGATGTGAAAGATGGTACAATTGTTCTGACAGACGCATCCGAACGTGTTACTTCACAGATCCGGATGGCAAATGATAATGTGACGAATACTTCCGCAGCATTGGAGGAACTCTCTGCCAGTATGGAAAATGTCTCATCAACAGCGCAGACAATCAATGGCAAACTGGAAGATGTAAAAACTGCAGCAGATGAGATTGGAAATGAAGTAATTGCAGGTACCAGAAGGGCAGAAGAAATAAAGGCAGAAGCTGATACAATCAAATCAGATGCTTCCATGAAGAAAAACAATACGGGGCATAAAGTGCAGGAACTGAGTAAAGTTCTTACACAGTCAGTCAAGAACAGTGAACAGGTGGGACAGATCAATGAACTGACCAATGATATTCTTGAAATTGCTTCACAGACAAATCTGCTGGCACTTAACGCATCGATTGAAGCAGCAAGAGCAGGTGAAGCAGGCAAAGGGTTTGCGGTTGTTGCGCAGGAAATCAGTTCTCTTGCGGAAAACAGTCGTCAGACGGCAGGAAATATTCAAAATATCAGTAAGAGTGTAACAGAAGCTGTAAAATCATTGTCCGATAATGCCATGCAGGTAATTGATTTTATTAATACAACGGTGATCGGAGATTATGATTCTTTTGTGGAAACAGGAAATCGCTATGAAAAAACAGCAACTGTGATGGATGAAATGCTTGCACGTTTTACGCAAAAAGCAGAAAATCTGCGCATGATTATGGAAGAGATGGCGGATTCCATTGTTACCATTACCAATTCGGTGCAGGAAAGTTCAAAGGCAATTAATATGTCAGCAAACAGTTCATCCCAGATTGTCGGAGAAATACAGGGAATCGGTGAAGCAATGCAGAAGAATAACAAAGTAGCCGGACAACTCAGTGAGAGTACCAGAAAATTTGAAATTCTCTGATGCAAATAATATAAAAACAGATCTGACAGGAAGTTCAAAATATCCTGTATCAGATCTGTTTTTTTATAACTGACAAGTATATATGAGCAGGTATAAAAATTATTTTAATTTGAATTGACCAACGATTCCATCCAGATCTTTTGCAATTGTCTGTTGTTTGGTTGACATATCATTTACATTTTCAACTACGTCAGAAACATTATTGACGGAATCATTTATCTGAGAACTATGTGAAGCGGTTTCCTGGGTAGATTCTGCAATGTTCTGTATGGCACTGCTCACCTCATTCATGGCAGACCGGATATTTTCAACCATTTCGGCTACCTGATCTGCCTGATTCCGGAAAAGTGCGGCATCTTCACCATATTGTCTTCCGACTGCAACAAAACTGTCATAATCCGGGGTGACGGTATCCTTCAGAAAAGCAAGCAGCTCATTTGAACTGTTTATGAGTGTCTGGAAGGCTTCCTGCACACCATCCACGGTAGTTTGTATTTTGCTGACAGCTTCTCCGGTATCGTTTGCAAGCTTATTGATTTCTGAGGCAACAACAGCGAATCCACGTCCATGTTCACCGGCTCTCGCAGCCTCAATGGAAGCATTTAGAGATAAGAGGTTGATTTGATCTGCAATACCGGCGATCGCATTCGCAAGACTTCCGATTTCATTTACGACAGCAGCCTTTTCATTTGCAGCGGAAAGCTCCTGTTCCCTTGCATTGGCAATAGAGATAGCATTTTCATATGCAGTGCGGCTTTTCTGTTCAATTTCAGCTGCATGTAATTTGATTGCTTCCGCATCTCCGCGGTTTTTCGCTGTTTCGGAAGCAAGTGTTTGTACAGAAGCATTTACTTCTTCGACAGAAGCAGTTACTTCCTGCGTTGCAGCACCGGAAGACATCATGGCATCATTGACGTTTGAGATAGTGGAACGGATCCGGTCAAACTGTGAACGCAGATCGTCTGCCATAGTATTCAGAGAATTGCTGGAGTCATTGATATCAGATGATTTGTCCGAAATATCATGTAACATGGAGCGATTGCTCTCATACATGTTATTAAGTGACTCACTCATCTGCCCCAGTTCATCTTTGTGCCGGGAAGAGAGTTTGCTGATTGTAAAATCTCCTCCTGCAAGGGAACCTGCAAAACTTTTAACTCTTGCAAGTTCGTTGGAGATGCTGCTGACCAGAAACGAAACAATGATGGCACTGAGGAGCAGGAAGAAACAACAGATACCGATCATTTTGTAGGTAAGTGTACGAACCTGCTCATCCATTTCAGAATTGGACATCTGGATCATCAGTTTCCAGTCTACACTTGGAATTTTCTGGTAAAAAAGTGTATATTCAGATCCGTTATCCCGAAAGGATTCTTTTCCGCTGTCGTTTGCAAGAACATTTTTTCCTGCGGCAGCAAGAGAAGTGTTCTTATCTTCTGTAATTTTGGTTGCATTTGCGACTTTATCCTGGTCTGCAGTATAGATATATACACCGCTTGCAGTGGTCAACATTGCGGTTCCGGTTTTGCCCAGTTTAATGGTGGAAACCATATCCTGAATATTGGAAAGTTCCATGTCTACGGTGATACAGCCGATAAAGGTTCCGTTGGAATCAAAGATCGGAGCGGAACAGCTGGCCATGGTCATGTTGCTGGTCTTGTCATAATAGGGATCTGTGATTACAGTACCGGCTTTGGTAAAGGATTTGACATTGGTATAATATTCCTGGGAAAAATAATCATATTCAGCGTTACTGTAATCATAAGTAAGTGTTACCTTATCACCATCTTTGTACCAATAGGGACCTTCATACCGGGAAGCGGGATCATATACATTTGGCTCAAACCATATACCGCTCCCCAGAACGGAAGGATTGTCATTGATAATATTAGCGATCATTGTACCATAGGTGTCCATGTCGGTAGTCTTATAGGAAGCACCGACAACCCGGGCAAGGTTTTCAGCGGTCATCCGGACCTGATTCAGGGTATCATTTACCTGATTGATGTTTGCCTGTAAATCAGAATTTGCTGTCCGGGAAACCTGTGAGACAATGATTGTTTTGCTGGAGTTTGCGCTGATTACAGTCAGAAGAATCATTGCGGCAATGAGAACAGACAAAATCCCCAGTAGCATTTTGACTTTGATACTCATTTTTCTGAACATGGATTATCCTCCTATATGAATAAAGTATAAAAAGAATATATATTCATATTAGCATGTTAATGAATAAAGAAATAGGAGAAAGTAAGCAGAAAAAACAGATAAATATTTTTTTGATGGTATAATGGGAAAAGTATAGAATTACTATCATTTATATAGTGGGATCTGTCGATATAAATATGATTGTAGTCATTCAGGCATGGAGGATATACAACATATATCATGCCGTTTTCAAGGAGGAAAGCGATGAGTATTAAATATCTTGCAAGTGTCAGTGAGCACAGGCTGCGTGCAATGAAGGTTGAAGAAAAATTTCATTTTGTTTTTAAAAAATTATTTATGTTGACCGGGATTGCAATCCTTGCTCTCGGTATAACGCTGATTGTCTGTGAAGCAGGGTTGTTCCAGATGTATCAGACCTATTATAAAGCAGATAATATTCAGGGAGAGATTCGAATTGATATACAGGCATTGTCCAAGACGTTTTTGTGGGCAATGGCAACGCAGGACGATGCCGAGAGGCAGGAGCAGCTTGATAAGGTAACAGATAAATTCACCTCTTTTGATGCTGAATTAACGGAATTTGCTGCCGTATACAATGATGCAGAAATGATAGCCAGGGTCAGAACAGACTTGAATACGGTCAAGGACAACGGGGCTGTGCTGGAGAAAATGTTCACGGACAAAAAAACACAGGAAGAAATATATGCGTATTACAATAAAACGCTGTATCCTTCTATTGATGCGGTTGCTGCGGATCTGAAGAAAGTTTCGGCAACAACGGCTTCCAATGCGGCATCTTTGTATCGGATTGTGATGGCTACTGTAATTGTACTGTCTGTGATTGCTGTTTTGCTTGTGATCCTTGCTCTGTTATTTATTATAAACGCCAAGAAGAAGCTTTCTGTGAGCATTTTGAAACCGATTGTGGCAATTGCAGAAGGTGCCGATCAAATGGCGGCGGGCAAACTGGACTTTAATATTGCAATCAGGTCACAGGATGAACTGGGCCAGCTGGCAGAAGATTTGGATCATTCTACGAAAGCTATATCTGCGATTGTAAAGGATATTATTGCAACACTGAATAAAATCGCAGGAGGTGATTTTACATCGGGATCTGCTCATCCTGAACTTTATATTGCCGATTATGGACAGATAAGAGATGCATTTGATGATATTACAGACAGATTATCAACTACACTTGTTCAGGTCAGAAACTCATCCGGGCAGGTATCGCATGGTGCTTCCAATATGTCGCAGGGGGCATCGGATCTTGCACAGGGAGCGACGGATCAGGCTGCAGCAATTGAAGAATTGACGGCATCGGTAACGACTGTAACACAACAGACAAAGAACATGGCGGATGCTGCAAAGCAGAGTACCGATATGGCAAGAACCGTGCAGGCAGATGTGCAGACGGGCGGACACAAGATGAAGCTTGTGACGGATGCAATGGGAAGAATTACAGATGCATCAAGGGAAATCGAGCAGATTACCAATACGATTGAGGCAATTGCAAAACAGACACAGCTGCTGGCATTGAATGCGTCTATCGAAGCTGCAAGAGCAGGAGATGCAGGGAAGGGATTCGCTGTTGTGGCAGGAGAAATCGGCACGCTGGCGAATCAAAGTACGGAAGCGGCCAAGAGTACGCATCAGTTGATCAGCGATACCATGGATGAGATCCGCAATGGAAATATTGTTGTGGATGAAACAATGGAGGCACTCAAACAGGTAGAAGATTCTGTTAATAATGTTGCGCAGATGATGCATGAATCAGAAGCCATGGCACGTAATCAGGTACAGAGCATGGAAGAAATTGATCAGGGTATTGAACAGATTTCCAATGTTGTGCAGAGCAATTCCGCTACTGCGCAGGAATCAAGTGCAGTATCACAGGAGCTTTCTGAAGAATCTGAGAATCTGAACAATATGATTGACCGTTTTCGGATAAAATCATGAGGATGATTTGCTGAAAAAGGAATTACGATTACTCACCCGATAATTGAACGATTTCCGGATCATGATGGACTGCAGGCAAAAATATATTCATAATGTCTGCAGTCCTTATTTTCATACTCGAAGTATTGACACATGGGTGACAGCCGATATATTCGCCTTCCAGAAGGTCTTTATCAACAAGCAGCTGAACCTGATTACGGTGATCATTCATGAGTCCCATGACACTGACTGATCCCGGAAGAATATCCAGATATTCCAGCATTTTATCTGTGGGAGCAAAGGAAAGTCTTGCAGAGCCTATTTGTGCCGAAAGTTCTTTTGTTTTAAAAGCTTTTTCACCCGAAATCATCAGTAAATAAAACGCAGTCTGTTGTCTGTTACAGAGAAAAAGATTTTTGCATATTGTACAATGAAAGGCAGCATCAATTTCCTGGCAGTCCTGCATGGTATCTGCATGCGGATGATCAACGCGCAGAAATTCTATCTGTAATTGTTCAAGAAAATCATATACACGCAGTTCCCGGGAAGATCTTTTCTGTATATCATCCGGTTTTCCGGAAAAAATTTTTAGCATAACAGCAAATTCTCCTTTTTATGTCATTGTCAGGACTGTCCGATCGCTGCATTTGACATTTTTTTTTTCTATGATATCATAAAAATAAATTTTGCGGTTATGGAATTATAACTGCTGATATTGAAAAAAGAACCGTCTTATGAAAGAAGGGCTTTTTATAATATGTGAAAGCATATTATGGGAGGCTCTTTTTTTTTACAGATGGGCATTTGAAAGGGAGGTTAGCATGAAAAACGGACTGGCTTTTTGCAGCGAAGTAACAAGAGAGGATGTTCATATTCTGTGTCTTTGGATGAAAGATCCGGAAGTGACCAGGTTCTTAAGTGATTATGAGAATGTTTCGGAAGAAATGCAGCGCATGCTGCAGCGTGTTAATCTTCCGGTCGTGACACATCTGTTTAATCAAAACGGGCGGTTCTATATGGTATATGACAAAGCAGATAGAGCAATCGGATTCGTTCGTACCATAAAATCAGGTACCTGTTGCGAAATTGTTGTTGTGATCGGAAACAGAAAGAATTGGAACAAACGAGTCGGAACCGGAATGGTACAGAAAATATTGCAGATTGCTTTTCTGGAAGAGAGAATGCAGAAGGTAACAGCAAAAATTGATAATGACAATGTCGCTTCAATCTGTATGTGTGCCGGTGCCGGAATGCTTCTGGAAAGAGAAAACGAAAAAATGAAGATTTTTTCATTGACGATAGAGCAATACCTGAATTTGTTAAAAGGAATACATATGACTTCACATGAAATATATGTGACAAGAAAAGATACATGCAGACTTGGGAAAATGCTTACGGATGTGAACAACAGGGAGAAAGAAATTCAGTCAGTCAGCAGGCTGGAAAAGGAATTAAATCGTGCAGTAATTGTCAATTCTGAACGGATATCAGACAAGGTAGTTACCATGAATTCGAAAGCAGTGATTGCTGTTGAAGAAGACGAATTTGAAATCAGTCTGGTATATCCATGGGAAGCAGATCCGAAAAAGGAAAAAATATCAGTTCTCTCTCCGGTTGGAACAGCAATTCTTGGATATAAGGAGGGGGACTGCATTCAGTGGGAAATTCCGTCGGGTCCGGCTGTCATCCGGATTAAGAAAATGATATATCAACCGGAAAAAGAAGGTATTTACGAGTTATAAAGTTAAGAAGAAGTTCCGGTTGCATAAATGAAAAATATGCTTGCAAATCTGAAAATAAATCTTTATAATCACTTCTGAAAAACAGCATAAGAATCTATCTGTAATGATAGAAATAAGTCTTTCAGGCGTAGTCTATTGGTAAATACAATAGATTACGCTTTTTTCAGAAAGCGGGTAGGGCAAAATGCCAAAAAATAAACTGCAGGGAGTTGTGTTTGGAATATTGATGTCCATTACCATGGCAATCGGAATGGAGGTATACAATGTTGCAGTAAAAATGGGTTACAATGCCATGCCTGGCGGCTTCCCACAATATGGACAGGAACTGTAATGAAAAATTTTCCCATGGCACTGTTGTGGAATCTGTTTGCCGCAGGCCCCGTTACAAGATGGATTTTCCGAATACTTTTTGCAGATAAAACGCAGGCTGAAAATGCAGTTTCAAAAGAAACATTCTGAAAAGAATGTATAAATATGTAGATTTTGTGAAATAAGGTATATATATTGCATATACTGCAAAAAAAGTCCTATAATTTCTGATAACGGTACAGAAGTGAGATACAATAATCAGAACAGAAATGCGATGGAGGAAATTGCAGGACATGAATCGATTATGCAAAAAAGGTTTACAAAAAGTATCTGCGATGCTACTGGCAGTTATGGCGGGTATTATACTGGCAGGAACACCGGTTTTTGCGCAAGAGGCAGTGGGAGGCAGTGGTACACAGGTTACAGGAAATGGTGTACAGGGAAGTGACAGCAGCACAAGTACCATGAAGGCGGTTGTGACAAGCGATGATGCTGCAGCATATACGATCAATATTAATGGTGCAATTGCAAAAATCAGTGTCGGCGGATTAAACGGATATGTTATTTTGTCAGTAGATCGTACCAGAGCGGGAATTTATGTTAATGGCGAGCAGATATTTTCGGTTAATGTTGATGCAGAGGGAACAGGAACAACCAGAATTAATGCAATTGGAGTGGGAAATGTTGGAATGGATGCTTCTGCCGTGCATTCCATGACGTATGATGATATTGCCGCGGAGACATCTTCGTATGCTGAACTTTCAACATACAGCGGTGCGGATACGCTGTTTGTCAATACAGTAACGACAGGAACGCCGGGAATAATGAAGACGTCAGGAAGTACTGCTGTAAAGGCAAAAGAAACAGTATATCAGAATGGAAGTGTTGTTGCTGTCCTGGAAGGCGGTCCGATCAATTATGCGGCAGCGCTCACATCATACGAGATTTCATATATGACACCACAGGATGCGATTGATAATCTGGACAAAAACCGTATACAGTTTGTGATTCATCATAAAGATTATTCTAGGCAGGAAAATGTATATAATGATGTGTATGGATATCAGGATGCTTCCGGAGTTATTATATTCTATGAAAATGTTGTTACCACAAAAAATACGGCTACTGCAGCACAATCAGAAGCTTCCACATGGTATCGTCTTGGAGTGGACGGAAAATACTATACCGTGGATGTATATGGAAATGTAACAGATACCGGAACAGGATATCACTATGATACGGCAAGCAATTCGATGGTAGCCGGCTGATTTGGAAAAATCAGTTCAGTCCGATCATATTTGCCTTAATTACGCAGCATGTATGCAACATGAAAAAAAGTGCCTCCGGAGAATGATCCGGAGGCACTTTTGGTTTAACGATATGCTTTACATCGTTTTATTTGATGGAATACTGCAGATTAACGGTTATGGTAGCTGTTTTTTCTCTGGAAGAAGTATCCAGTGCACCATCATAGGAATAATTGGATGTACCGGAATTCTTAGCTGTAATCTGGAAAACACCGAGATCGGAACTGGTCAGTTTTCCAACCTTTGATCCGGTTTGTTTGGCCATAATATCCACGCGCTGTTTGGCATTTTTTGTAGCTTTTTCAATCAGATCCAGTTTTACATCATCCAGTTTGGAGCAATAATATTCAGGAGAAGCGGAAGTGAAGGTGATACCGGAGGCCAGCAGACTGGAGATGTCACGGGATATTTTTTCCACGGTGTCAATATTGGAAGAGGTGACAACAATGCCCTGTGTAAGGTCATAACCGGTAGGCGTTGCAGAAGTCTGATTACCATTCATATCATAAGAGTAACTGTAGCTTTGTGATATATCCACAGAATTGAATACGATTTCAGAATCCTTGACACCATTGTCGGTCAGATATTTTTTAACCTGTGCGGCATCACTTTTAATCGTGGCATAGGCAGCCTGGGAAGTTGAGTCGTGAGCGGAAAATGAACCGCGCCATACGATCAGATCGGATTCAAAGTCTACACTTGCTGAACCGGTTGCACTGATATAGTGGCCATAGCTTTTTTTATAACTTAAAAAGCTGAAGGCAAGGATCAGACAGCTGACGATAACACTGATACAGATAATAATTGACGGAAGAACAGAAGAACTTTTCTTTTCCATAACAAGCCCCGTTTCTGTGCCGTTTCGGCACATTTGTATGTATGGTAATGGTTCATACTCATATATTTGAGCATAGCATTGTTAGGAAGGAAGGTCAATCAACCATGCTGTTTTTTTGTATTTGCATTTGCCCGCAGCCTGTGATACGGTAATACAGGTTGTAGAATTTCATAGCAAAAATAACAAGGGGAGCCGAGAGGCTGAGAGGTGCATGTGCACGACCCTGAACCTGATTTGGATAATGCCAACGTAGGGATGTTAGCGGGATTATTATTTTATATGATCATACGTGCGGCGTCCGGAATCGGGCGCCGTTTTTTTGTTTTGCAGGAAATGTGGAGGAAAAGAGAAAGGGATGCAAAAGGGATTATCCGATGTTATAAGAGAAAAAAAGCCAATGATCCATATGATTACGAACTATGTGACGGTAAAGGATGTGGTCAATATAGTGCTTGCTGCAGGCGGAACGGCAATCTGTGCAGCTGCACCGGAAGAAGCGGCAGAGATAACTGCGGCGGCAGATGGACTCCTGATCAATATTGGAACGCCTTCTGCAAAAGGCTGTACGGCAATGCTGCTTGCAGGTAAAGAAGCAAACAGGAGAGGAATCCCTGTAGTACTGGATCCGGTTGGCGCAGGAGCATCCTCTTTTCGGGACGGTATTCTGTCGCAGTTACTGGAACAGATTCATTTTACCTGTATCAGGGGAAATGCAACAGAAGTTGCTGCACTTTGTCATATGGGATCCAACCACAGCGGGGTGGAAGCTGCAGATGATTTCCTGCCGCCGGAGTGCATACAGCAGTTGGCAGTAAAAACAGGTGCAATCATCGTCGTAACAGGAGAAACGGATATCATAACCGATGGAAAAAAAATTCTGACAGAAAAAAGCGGGACAGACCTTCTGAAGAAAATAACAGGGGCCGGTTGTATGCTGTCCGGACTGATTTGCTGCAGTCTTGCTGCAATCTATATGGTACAGGGGGAGAAAACCGAAACGGTTGCGCAGTGTATCCATTTCTATAATGATGCAGCAGAGGAGGCGAAGCAGAAAATGCTGGTGACAGGAAGCACCGGAACAGGGACTTTTGGCATGTATCTGATGGATGAAATAAGCAGATAGCGGAAAGGAATACAGATGGAAAATGTACAATTTAAAAAGGAAGATCTACGGCTATATGCGGTAACAGACAGAAGGTGGATAAAAAGACAGACAATTGAGGAAGTGGTGGAAAAAGCAATCCGCGGAGGTGTGACAATGGTGCAGCTTCGGGAGAAAGAACTGGATAAAAATCGTTTCTTGCAGGAAGCAATTGCGCTCAGAACGCTTTGCCACAGATATGGAATTTTGCTTCTGATCAATGATGATGTGGAAATATGCAGACTTGCAGATGCGGACGGTGTTCATATCGGACAGGAAGACATGGAAATACACAGGGCGAGAGGTGTTCTGGGGGACGGAAAAATAATAGGTGTAACGGTGCACAATGTGATAGAAGCAGTTCATGCACAGCAGGCAGGAGCAGATTATCTGGGAGCCGGTGCCGCGTTTGGATCGGCAACCAAAAAAGATGCACATCCGATCAGCAGGGCAGATTACTGCAATATCACTGCAAATGTGCAGATTCCCGTAGTTGCAATCGGAGGAATCTGTCCAGAAAATGTAGAGCTGCTTAGCGGGTGTGGACTTTCCGGTGCAGCTGTTATATCAGGGATTTTTGCGCAGCGCGATATCGAGCAGGCTGCCAGAACCATGCGCAAACACTGCGATGCGATGTGGTCAGAAAGAAGAAAATAAAAGATCGGTGCTGCGCCCGACCGGGCAGTTGCGCACTGCTTTAACAAATACAGTCGCAGCATGAGGTATCATATGAAAAAAAAGGAAGTCAGAAAAATAGTAGTTTCAGGCATGCTGATAGCACTTGCCGTATCTCTTTCATCTTTTTCCATTCCAATCGGAGCATCCAGATGCTTTCCGGTGCAGCATATGGTCAATGTGCTTGCAGCCGTTTTTTTAGGGCCTTTTTACGGTGTAGCAATTGCGTTTTGCACTTCACTGATCCGGAATCTTATGGGGACTGGTACGCTTATGGCATTTCCCGGCAGTATGCTGGGCGCTTTTTGCTGCGGCGTGACCTACCGTTATGTCGGGAAACTGTTGCCGACTTATCTGGCAGAGATATTCGGCACGGGGATTCTGGGAGGGCTGCTGGCATACCCGGTTGCATTGTATTTTATGGGAAAACAGGCAGCACTCTTTGCTTATATCATTCCATTTCTGGTCAGCACCTGCGGTGGGACCTGTGCCGCGGCTGTTCTGATCGGAGCACTCTATCGGACACATGCACTCAGATATCTGCAGAAGATAAGTTAAATCAGAAAGGAAAAATCATATGCATACGGTTTTATCTATTGCGGGGAGCGATTGCAGTGGAGGAGCAGGTATTCAGGCGGATATACAAACAATGTTTGCAAACGGTACCTATGCGATGACGGTACTGACAGCACTGACGGCACAGAACACAATGGGGATATCGGACAGGATGGATGTTCCTGCAAATTTTGTAAAGGAACAGATCGACAGTATTTATGCAGATTTCAAACCGGATGCGGTCAAAATAGGGATGCTGGGATCTGCAGAAAATATCTGTATGGTCGCGGAGCGTTTATCTGCATACCGGGCAGAGCGAGTAGTACTGGATCCCGTCATGATATCTTCGAGCGGTACCAGATTGATCAGCGATCAGGCAATTGTATTGATGAAAAAGAAGCTGTTTCCGATTGTCAAACTTCTGACACCGAATATCCCGGAGGCGGAAGTGTTGTCAGGGCAATGTATTTCATCAGAATGTGAAATGGAGAAAGCTGTGGAAATTATTGGCACGACCTGTCACTGTGCTGTTTTGCTAAAGGGGGGTCATGCTGCAGGTGATGCAAATGATCTTCTTTGGGAAGAAAATCATATGGAATGGATTTATGGAAAAAGAATTGTCAATAACAATACACATGGTACGGGATGCACACTTTCGAGCGCAATTGCTGCAAATCTTGCAAAAGGTTTTTTGCTCAGTGAAAGCATCAAAAGAGCAAAGGCATATGTCAGCGATGCAATTGCGGAGAAAATGATTCTGGGACACGGAAACGGGCCATTAAATCATTGGGTTGGCGTAACCGGAACATACATCGGAAAATAGACTGAAAATCGATAACGCTGTTATGAAAGAGCATAAAAAGGAGAATACATTGAGCAGAGAATATTGTACACAGATGGAAGCAGCCAGAAAAGGAATCCTGACAAAGGAAATGAAAATTGTCGCACAAAAAGAAATGTACAGGGAATCCGAAATAATGGAACTGACAGCGCAGGGAAAAGTTGTCATTCCTGCAAATCTGAATCATAAAAAACTTGATCCGAACGGAATCGGAAGTATGTTGCGGACCAAGGTTAATGTAAACCTTGGTGTCAGCAGGGACTGCAGAGATTATGATGCAGAGATGCAGAAAGTTATGAGTGCTGTCAACCTTGGAGTAGAGGCGATCATGGATCTCTCCAGCCATGGAGATACCCGGCCGTTCCGGCAAAAACTTTGTATGGAATGCCCTGCGATGATCGGTACAGTGCCGGTATATGATGCAGTCATTCATTATCAGAGAGATCTGGCATCCATGACAGCAAAGGACTTTATCGATATTGTAAAACTGCATGCACAGGATGGAGTTGATTTTGTAACGCTGCACTGCGGGATTACCAGAAAGACAATCGAACAGATTCGAAAAGGCAGTCGTAAAATGAATATTGTAAGTCGTGGCGGAAGCCTTCTGTTCGCATGGATGACAATGACAGGAAATGAAAACCCGTTTTATGAATTTTATGATGAAATTGTTGAAATCTGCAGAGAACATGATGTAACAATCAGCCTGGGGGATGCCTGCAGACCCGGATGCCTTGCAGATGCAACAGATGGCTGTCAGATTGAAGAATTGATACGGCTTGGGGAACTGACCGAGCGCGCCTGGAAACGGGATGTTCAGGTTATGGTGGAAGGACCGGGTCATATGCCGATGGACCAGATTGCGGGAAATATGAAATTGCAGCAGACGATTTGCAAAGGAGCACCTTTTTATGTTCTGGGACCTTTGGTAACGGATATCGCACCGGGATATGATCATATTACGGGAGCGATCGGGGGAGCAATCGCAGCTGCGGCAGGTGCGGCTTTTTTGTGTTATGTTACACCGGCAGAGCATTTGGCACTTCCAGATCTTGCAGATGTCAGGCAGGGAATTATTGCAAGCCGAATCGCTGCACACGCGGCTGACATAGCGAAAAAAATTCCACAGGCAAGAAGTCAGGATGATCGAATGGCAGATGCCAGAAAAAAACTGGATTGGGATGCACAGTGGATGGAAGCAATGGATCCTGAAACCGCAAGACAGATCAGAGACAGCAGAGCGCCGGAAGACGATCATAGTGATACATGCAGTATGTGCGGTAAGTTCTGCGCAGTCCGCAGTATGAACAAGGCATTGGCAGGTGAACAGATCGATATATTGTGAATCTGACAGAGCAATTATTTCATAATATAAAGCGGAAAACTGACGAAATTATATTCTCAAGAGATATATTTAATGGAACTATTGACGGACGATTTCTACAATGATACAATATGACGTGCCAGAAGATAACTGAAACACAATATATTGTGTATGTTAAAAATTTGACAAAATATTGCGTTGCATGCTATACTCGGTCCGTTACAGTAAACGCGTTGTTTTATTTAGGAGGAATCTGATATGTTAAAGCAGGAATGGCGAAGCTTTTGCGGAACACATTGGCTAGATGATGTCGATGTAAGAGACTTTATACAGGATAACTATACACCATATGATGGAGACGAATCATTCCTTGAAAAACCAACACAGGCTACAGAGAAGCTGTGGGGAATGCTGCAGGATCTGCAGAAACAGGAACGTGCAAAAGATGGTGTTCTTGATATGGAAACAGAGATTGTTTCTTCTGTTACGGCATATGGCCCGGGTTACATCAGCGAACAGGATAAAGATCTGGAAAAAGTTGTAGGTTTACAGACTGATAAGCCTTTAAAACGTGCCTTCATGCCATACGGCGGAATTAAAATGGCAGAAGAAGCATGTACGACATATGGCTATACACCGGCTCCCGAACTGCACAAAATTTTTACGGACTATCATAAGACACATAATCAGGCAGTGTTTGATGCCTATACACCCGAAATGAAACTGGCCCGTCACAGTAAGATTGTGACCGGACTTCCGGATACATATGGAAGAGGCCGTATTGTAGGTGATTACAGAAGAATTGCTCTTTATGGAATTGATTTCCTGATTGCAAAAAAGAAAGAAGATCTGGCAAACTGTGGATCCGGAACGATGACAGATAATATTATCCGTCAGAGAGAAGAACTTGCAGATCAGATCCGTGCACTGAAACAGATCGCTGAAATGGCAAAGGTTTATGGATTCGATATTTCAGCACCGGCAAAGAATGCGCAGGAAGCGATTCAGTGGCTGTATTTCGGATATCTTGCTGCAGTAAAATCTCAGAACGGGGCGGCAATGAGTGTTGGCCGTATCTCTACTTTTCTGGATATTTATATTCAAAGAGATATGAGAGAAGGAACTTTGACCGAATCCCAGGCACAGGAGCTCATTGACCATATGGTTATGAAATTCAGGATGGTCAAATTTGCGAGAATTCCTTCGTACAATCAGTTGTTTTCAGGAGATCCGGTATGGGCAACACTGGAAGTAGGCGGACTTGGTCAGGATGGTCGCCATATGGTTACAAAGAGCGATTATCGTTTCCTGCATACACTTGAGAATATGGGACCCTCTCCGGAACCAAATCTGACAGTGCTCTATTCGTCCAGACTGCCTCAGCATTTCAAAAAGTATGCTTCATGGATTTCTGTTACGACAAGTTCCATTCAATATGAAAATGATGATGTTATGCGTCCTGTATGGGGAGATGATTATTCTATCTGCTGCTGTGTATCTGCAACACAGACCGGTAAGGAAATGCAGTTTTTCGGAGCGCGCGCGAACCTTGCAAAATGTCTGCTTTATGCGATCAATGGCGGTATTGATGAGAAAAACAAGTTACAGGTAGGACCGGCATATAAACCGGTAACATCTGAAATACTGGATTATGATGATGTAATGAAGAAATACGATGTCATGATGGACTGGCTTGCAGGTTTATATGTAAATATACTGAATCTGATTCAGTATATGCACGATAAATATTATTATGAAGCTGCAGAAATGGCATTGATCGATACCGATGTAAGACGTACATTTGCAACCGGTATTGCAGGGTTTTCACATGTTGTTGATTCACTTTCTGCTATCAAATATGCAAAAGTAAAGGCAATTCGTGATGAAGACGGTATTACAACCGATTTTCAGATTGAGGGAGACTTCCCGCATTACGGAAATGATGATGACAGAGCAGACGATATTGCAGTATGGCTGCTTAAGACATTCATGACAAAGCTGAGAAAGTATCATACCTATCGCGACTCCGAGGCAACAACTTCCATTCTGACCATTACATCAAATGTTGTTTATGGTAAGAATACCGGAACTCTTCCGGATGGAAGAAAGGCATGGACACCGCTTTCACCAGGAGCAAATCCATCCTATGGCGCAGAACAGAATGGACTGCTGGCATCACTTAATTCCGTTGCGAAGCTGCCGTATGAATATGCACTGGATGGAATATCCAATACGCAGACGGTGAATCCGGGTGCACTCGGTCATACAGATGAAGAACGAAGCCAGAATCTGGTTAATGTACTTGACGGATATTTTGATCGTGGGGCACATCATCTGAATGTAAACGTGTTTGGTACAGAAAAACTGATAGATGCAATGGAACATCCGGAAAAACCGGAATATGCGAATTTCACGATCCGTGTATCCGGATACGCGGTTAAGTTCATTGATCTGACCAGAGAACAGCAGATGGATGTAATTTCCAGAACCTGTCATACAGATATGTAATGTGCAAAACGGGCGGTCATTTAATTTGACCGCCCGTTTTTGAACAGAAAGCCTGGAATTGGCAAATTTGAATTCTATAATATAAATAAGATCCGCAGCGCAGCGGGTGAAAAGCGCAGAAATGAGGACTGGGATGAAAGGTGCAATACATTCACTGGAATCATTTGGATCAGTTGACGGGCCGGGCGTCAGATTCGTGATTTTTATGCAGGGCTGCATGATGCGGTGCCGGTATTGCCATAATGCAGATACATGGGCGGCATCATCTGAAAAATGGATGGATGCGGATGAAATTCTGGATAAAGCAGAGCGTTACAGAAGCTATTGGCGCAATGATGGCGGTATTACGGTAAGTGGAGGAGAGCCGCTTCTGCAGATTGATTTTCTCATAGAACTTTTTATTAAAGCAAAGCAGCGTGGAATTAATACCGTTCTGGATACTTCAGCGCAGCCATTTACAAGACAGGAGCCTTTTTTTACAAAATTCAGAGAACTGATGCGACATACGGATCTGGTAATTTTGGATTTGAAGCATATTGATGAAGAGCAGCATCAGGAACTTACCGGACATTCAAACCGCAATATTCTGGACTGTGCACAGTACCTTTCGGAAACAGGGACACCGGTCTGGATCCGGCATGTTCTGGTACCGGGCGTGACAGATGATGATAAATATCTTCATCTGCTGGCAGATTTTATCCGGAAACTTGAAAATGTACAAAAGATAGAAGTGTTACCATATCATTCTCTGGGCGCATATAAATGGAAAGAACTCGGAATGGAATATACACTTGGAGATGTTAAAACACCTACGCAGGAACGTATTACAAATGCACAGGAGATTCTTACCGGTAAGAAATAAATTGCTGAATATGTAGAGATTACATAACGAAAAAAGAATAATCCACCGATATAAATGATGTAAACAAAAACAGCCAGGAAAATCGCTGTAATAACTGGCAAAGGATGGCGTCAATTTCACGGATGAAGTGAAAGAGACGCCATTTTTATGCAGAGACCGCGGAGCAGTCTCCTGTAAACATCAAAGAGAAGGGCGGTGGATTTATGAGGATTGCGGCAAGTAATGTGAATTTGAGTTCCAACAGAAATTATCAAAAGTATGGTGCGGTATATGAAAGAGTGGGATTTGGACAGAATCTGATGAACTTAAGTGGAAATGCAGCAGTAAGTCAACGGGATATTTACGAAAGCAGAACGGAGATGTGTACAGACTACAATGCCCTGAATCAGGGTAATGGGTATTCGGACATCAGTTCCCATAAAACAGAGTATTTAAAAAATCAGACGCAGAAGGACAATAGCAATGATCTACTGACAACCATGCAGATCAATTTATTACAGGCGATTTTAAAGATGTTTGACTTCATGTACAGCGGAGAAATGGCTTCATTCAGAAGCAGTTTGCAGAATGAACTGGCAGGATTGCAGGGCGGAGACACTTCCGGACTGTTTACGACAGAAAGTACGGCAATTGAAGCAGAACAGGAAGTAACTTCTTTTACGGGAACCGGAAAAGCTTATACAGAGGATGGGAGAGTGATTGATTTCGGGGTCAGTATTGGAATGAGCAGAAGTTTTGCCAGGTATACAAAAATCAGTACCACGCAGAATACAGTACTGCAGGATCCGCTTGTTATTAATGTTGCTTCTTCCGTTACCCGGATTTCTGATCAGAAATTTCTGTTTGATCTGAACTGCGATGGGGAAGATGAAAAAATATCAAAACTGTGCAGTGGATCAGGGTTTCTTGCACTTGATAAAAACGGGAACGGAAAAGTTGACGATGGAACAGAACTGTTCGGAGCCCAAAGTGGAAATGGATTTAAAGATTTGCAGAAATATGATAGTGATGGAAATGGCTGGATAGATGAAAATGATAAGGTGTGGAATGAACTGAGTGTGTGGATGAAAAATGAAGATGGAAGCGATAAGATGCTGAGTCTGAAAAATGCCGGAGTAGGTGCAATCTTTTTGAGAAAAGCAGGTACGGAATTTACGGAAAAAGGAAATGATGGCGAAACAACCGGCGTGATTCGGTCAACGGGAGTATTTCTGCATGAGAATGGAGAGGCAGGAACCGTACAACAGGTGGATCTTGCAGTTTCAGCAGGGAAAACATGAAAAGCAGCGTGATTTTGTTGAACTACATGTAACAGAAGCAGTAATCTGCTTTAATCTGGCGACAGGGTTTCTGTATTCTGCATAAAAAGGCAGCCATATTCTCGAGAATATGACTGCCTTACGCTTTTATTAGCAACAATAAAATAAGTTAAAGAAACGGATCACAAAAGATACAATTATTCATGAAAAAGCTTTTGCACATTTTTGCTGTTGCCAAGGACCAACAAATCTTCTCCTTTTACAAAAACAGTTTCCGGTGTGATTTTCAGATCCAGTTTACCATCATGTTTGATCCCAAGAATATTCAAATCAAATTGTTTACGGATATCCAGACTTCCAATGGTCTTTCCGATCCATTCATCCGGAGTTGATATTTCAAAAATAGCAGAATCCTTATCCAGTTCCATGTAATCAAAAATGTGCTCAGAACTGAAGCGGATGGCGGTCCAGGTCGCAAGCTGTCTTTCCGGATATACAACATGATCGGCGCCGTTCCGAAGCAGGAATTTAGCATGTACATCGCGGGCAGCTCTGGAAACAACCATTTTGGCACCCAGTTCTTTCAGTAAAGCAGTTGTTTCAAGGGAACTCTGGAAATCATCACCGATGGCTACAATACAGACATCAAAATTATCGATTCCGAGAGAACGCAGGAATTCCTCATTGGTACTGTCACCGATCTGCGCATTTGTTACATACGAAGTCACAGCGTCTACACGGCGTTCCAGTTTATCAACAGCCATTACCTGATGATTAAGCTCATTCAATTTTTTTGCAACATGTCTTCCGAATCTTCCAAGTCCGATCAATAAGATACTTTTCATAAAATGCCTCATTTCCATGCCGTATCGATGGCATGCTATATTTTTTCAATAGTTCATAAAACACAGATGGATATGTAGTATGCCAGTATTCAGCCAACAGTAACATCTTCCTGTGGAAAACGGGAAAGATTGTGCCGTGGGTTTGCAGCTGCTGAGAAAATAAGTGTCAAACCACCAACTCTTCCGAAAAACATCAGACAGATCAGAACCAGTTTGGAAACCGCACTTAATGTAGGGGTAATACCAAGTGTCAGACCAACCGTTCCAATGGCAGATGCAGTTTCAAACAGACAGACATGAATCGGTATTTTTTCAACGCAGCTGATGATCAGTCCACCTGTCAGGAACAGAACCAGATACATCATCAGAATAGTGGATGCATTTTTGAGTGTATCATCTGATATGCGGCGATGAAAACATACGGTGTCATTTTTTCTGCGAAAAACGGATAGAGAAGAAAGTAGCAAAAAGAACAGGGTTGTATTTTTCATACCGCCTGCAGTGGATCCCGGGGAACCACCTATGAGCATCAGTATGGTAATAATAGCTACACTTGGTTCACTCAGTGCTGCCAGATCAGCAGTATTGAAACCTGCAGTTCTGGGTGTGACGGATTGAAAGAAGGAAAGCCAAACTCTTGCAGGACCTGCAACATTTGCAAATTCATAAAAATAAAAGAAGAGAGCAGGCAAAACAATCAGAAAAGGCGTTATCGTAAGAATCATTTTGCTTTGCAGTCTGTATTTGCGGAAATGCAGACCATGTGAAAGAATATCCTCCCAGGTAAGAAAGCCGAGACCACCGGATATGATCAGACCCGTAATTGCAAGATTGATAGCCGGTTGCGCAACATATGAGGTTAAGGAGGAATACTGACCGCGAATACCCATCAGGTCAAATCCTGCATTGCAGAAGGCAGATATGGAATGAAAGAAGGCATACCAGATACCTTTTCCGATTCCGAAATCACGGATAAACACCGGAGCCATGATCAGTGCACCAAGGCATTCGATTGCAATTGTGATTTTTACAATGAAACGGGTCAGGCGAACAATTCCGCCAACGTGTGGAGCAGCAATCGCTTCTTTCATGGTACTGCGCTGCATCAGTTCGATTTTGCGACCGGAGATCATGGCAAGAGCAACCGCTACAGTAATAACACCCATTCCGCCGATCTGAATCAGCGATATGATTACAACATGACCAAAGGATGTCCAGTAAGTAGCAGTGTCATGAACAACCAGACCTGTCACGCATACTGCTGAAGTTGCAGTAAAAAGTGAATCGATAAAACTGGCATTTTCAGTTCCCTGCGTAGCAAATGGCAACATCAGCAGAAAGCTTCCTGCCAGAATTGTAAATAAAAAGCCAAAGCTGATAACGCGAAAAGATGTTAAATGAATTTTTTTGCCCAGAACAATCATGATAAACTCCCGTTTGCACTGACAAATGTATAGGACATATACAAATTATAGTTTTTTGTCGAATGCAATTCTAACATCTATGTATCATAATACTGCACCCGGTTTAATACAATACATATTTTTATGTATTTTTGGATACAGGTATCTTGACGTTTTCAGGTGAAACATATACTATATAAAAGAAAAAAATTGTACGGAGAAAAAGATGAAACCCAGAGATATTCGAAGAAGTATCGCAGGTAAAGTTTCAATTATATAAAAGCACGTCCGGGGAAGCCAAAACTTCCCTGTGACGTGCTTTTCTTTTTTGGAACATGGTTCGTCGCATTCATGAAAGGGGTATACATGGAAAAGAAAAAAGTTTCAATTGGGGAAAATGGGATTTATGATGCACGTGTGCTGGGGACACCCAAAATGCTGGTGCTGGGGCTGCAGCATATGTTTGCAATGTTTGGTGCAACGGTACTGGTTCCGCTTCTGACAGGACTGAGTGTATCAACAACACTGTTGTTTGCAGGGCTCGGAACCTTGCTCTTTCATCTGATATCCAAGAAGAAGGTGCCTGCGTTTCTGGGATCGTCATTTGCGTTTCTGGCAGGTTATGCTGCGATTGCCCCGCATGGTGAAAAAGAATTGTTGCCATACGCCTGCTTTGGTGTGGCAATTGCAGGACTTGTTTATCTGGTGCTTGCAGGATTGTTCAAAATTTATGGTGCAAATAAGGTAATGAAGTTTTTCCCGCCGGTTGTGACAGGACCGATCATCATAGCCATTGGACTGAATCTTTCCAAATCGGCAGTGGAAAACTGTTCCACCAATTGGGGAATTGCACTGATTGCTATTGCAGTGGTAATCATCTGTAATGTCTGGGGGAAAGGGATGATCAAAATCATTCCGATTTTGCTGGGCGTGCTGTGTTCCTATACAGTTGCAGCCATTACGGGATTGATCGATTTTACGCCGGTTGTACAGGCAGCATGGATTGGCTTGCCGATTGATTACAGCCGTACGGTATTTGCAATTTTTACAGGAGGAAAAACCAATACGTCACTTTTGATTACCGCAGTTATTACCATCGTTCCGATTGCATTTGCAACGATGATGGAGCATATTGGGGATATCTCGGCTATTTCATCAACTGTCGGAATCAACTATATCAAAGATCCGGGACTTCACAGAACACTGACAGGAGACGGGGTGGCAACCTGTGTTGCAGCTCTTTTCGGTGCACCGGCCAACACTACTTATGGAGAGAATACCGGTGTACTGACATTGACCAAAGTATATGATCCGCGCGTGATCCGGATCGCAGCATATTTTGCAGTATTGTTTTCTTTCTGCCCTAAATTTGCTGCAATCATTGAAGTAATGCCGGGAGCAACAATCGGAGGCATATCACTGGTTTTGTATGGCATGATCTCCGCAGTCGGCGTACGCAATATTGTTGAAACCAAAGTTGATTTTGCCAAGAGCCGTAATGTAATTATTGCAGCGCTGATCCTGGTATTATCGATTGGAATCAATTATTCGGCAGCAGGGGCACTGAACTTTACTTTCGGGTCTGTGACGATCGGCTTTTCGGGCCTTGCTACAGGATCACTTGTGGGTATCCTGCTGAATGCCATTTTACCGGGAAAAGATTATGTGTTCGAAGACGATGAACCCAATCCTACCGGTGTGGATCTTGAAATCGCACAGGGAAAAAGCCTGACAGAAAAAAATTAATCGAAAGGTGGCATTCAGGTACGGAATACAATCCCGCTGTTCATGTCCATATGTTCAATGATCGCAAGTGAGGTCAGATCATAACCATCTGCGCGCAGGCTGTCTCCACCGCCCTGAAAACCTTTCTCAATTGCGATACCGATGCCGCCTACGCATGCTCCTGCCTGACTACAGATAGCCAGCAGGCCGCGCATGGCGTTTCCAATCGCCATAAAGTCATCTACAATCAGTACCGTATCATTTGCAGTCAGAAATTTTTTGGACAGTGTGATATCGTAGTCCTTTCCATAAGTGAAGGAACGCACTGCCGCGGTATAGAGATCTCCATCCAGATTTTTACTTTTTGCTTTTTTGGCAAAAACAACCGGAACATGAAAATATTGTCCGGCCATACATGCAATTGCAATCCCGGATGCTTCAATCGTAAGTATCCGGGTTATTTTTTTGTCTTTGTATTTTTCAAATAAGGTCTGACCGATCTGATCCAACAGTGCAACATCAAGCTGATGGTTCAGAAAACTGTCCACTTTCAGAACATTTCCTTCCCGTACCTGTCCGTCTTTTATGATCCGTTCTTCCAGAAAATTCATGATAACTCCATTCTGAAGCATTTTCAGCGCTCCGTACTGTATATTCTGATATGGAATCATTATGCCGGCCGGACACGCCAAAATGCAAGGGTGGAAATTTTTTTATGTGATTTTACCAGATATGGCATAAGTGCTGCATCAGAAGACTGACTGCTGTAATGCCGATCCAGCAGGCACCTCCCAATAAAATCGGTTTGCCGCCGGTACGGATCAGCTTGATCATATTACTGTTCAGACCGATTGCAGCCATTGCCATAATGATAAAGAACTTACTCAGTTCCTTTAAGGGAGTAAACACAGAAACGGATATCCCGCAATTTACTGCGATGGTTGTAATAATGGAAGCAATGATAAAATAGATAATGAAAAAAGGAAAAGCTTTTTTCAGACTGAAATTTCCTGTGGTATTTTCTGATTTGGCACGGTGTGCACGAATCAAGGCAAGAATGAGCGTGATCGGAATAATGGCAAGTGTTCTGGTGAGTTTAACAGTGACTGCTTTATCCAGTGTTGCGCTGCCCAGATTCCACATACTGTCCCAGGTGGAAGCAGCAGCAGTAACGGATGAAGTATCATTGATGGCAGTTCCGGCAAAGATACCAAAGGCCTCTCCGGAAGTTGTGGAAAAACCGATCATATGACCAAAAACAGGAAACAATACAGCTGCAAGTACATTAAAAAAGAAAATAACGGAAATTGCCTGTGCAACCTCGTCATCATCGGCATCGATTACCGGTGCTGTTGCAGCAATTGCAGATCCGCCGCAGATAGAAGACCCCACACCGACCAGTGTAGATATGTTGGAAGGGATATGCATCACCCGGTGAAGGGCAAAGGCAATTAAAAGGGAAGTGGAAATCGTACAAACTATAATAGGAAGGGATTGCTTTCCAGTAGCAAGAATTACATTAAGGTTCATACCGAAACCAAGTAATACGACCGCTGTTTGCAGGATCATTTTGGAAGTAAAACGGATACCGGAATCGGCACTCTTTTTATCCTTCCATATAAGAGTGATGACCATCCCTGATAAAATGGCAATAACAGCACCTCCGATAACAGGGAATAATTTCCCGAGATACCAGGAAGGCAGCGCAATAGCAAGACATGCTGCAATACCGGGACCTTTTTCTTTGATATAATTCATGATTTCTCCATTTCTGTATTTGCACATGGCAAATTGAATTGTTTTATAAGAACTGCAGGTAATGTTCATACAGTTCTCAAGAAGCATACCGAAATAGATTGATAAAGTAAAATTATGATTATTTATATATTGATAAGCATATGTTATGATGTAACGGATAGGGAAGTCTGTAAAAGAACATAATGCTGTTACAGCAAGTGCTGTGTTCCCATATAAATCAGAATTTTTAGAGGGGTATAAGATATGCTTGATGTAAGAATGCAGACTTTTCTGACAGTCTGTGAAACCATGAATTATACAAGAGCTTCGGAAATTTTGCATATAACCCAACCGGCAGTTTCGCAGCATATACATTTTCTGGAAGAGGAATATGCGTGCAGACTGTTTTCATACACAGGCAGAAAGCTGTGCCTCACAACAGAAGGAAAAATGCTGCAGCATATGGCAATTGTGGTACAAAATGATGATGCACTTCTGAAAAAACAATTGGCAGAAAAGAAGATTACTGAAATTCCGATTCATTTTGGTGTAACCATGACAATCGGAGAATATGTGATCGCGAAACCTTTAAGCAGATTCCTTCGCAGATATCCGAATGCTGATGTGCATATGATGATTGGAAATACGGAGAAACTGATTGCCGGGTTAAAAAGCGGAGAACTGCATTTTGCACTGATGGAAGGTTATTTTGATAAAAAGGATTTTGACAGTCTGACTTACGCAACGGTTCCGTTTATCCCGGTTTGTTCGATAAAGCATTTTTTTGCGCAAAAGCCCCGGATACTGCAGGATCTTACAGGTGAAAGGCTGCTTCTGCGGGAACCGGGAAGCGGAACAAGAGATGTACTGGAAAAACAACTGGCTGTAATGGGAATGGAAGTGGAAAACTTTGCATCGATCATTGAAATCGGTGGAATGCATGCAATTTTGCAGATGCTGGAAGAGGATGCCGGAATTTCCTTTTTGTATAAAGCCGCAGCAGAGACATTGATTCAGAAAGGAATATTACAGGAGATTTCTTTACAGGATTTTGAAGTGAAACACGATTTTGCGTTTATATGGGAAAAAGGAAGTTCATATAAGGAAATGTATGAAAAGGTATTTTTTGAGCTCATGAAATAGTAAAAAGGAAAGCAGTGAAAAAAGACAAATATACAATATTTCGTGAATTTCCCTTGAAAAAGATACAGGTTCTAGTATATGATAGTAGAAACAGGAGGTAAAGCATGGAAGAAATGGTTTTGTTTGTTGTGTTTCGACTCAGTTGCATGGGAATCATTTTATTGATGCTCTTCAGTATGCAGAGAAATCGAAATAACAGAAAAAAGTCATTCCTGTTTTATCGAATGCTGCTAATATCCTTACCACTGACAGCATGGAATCTTTTATGGTATTTGTTTTCCAGTGCGCTGATCCCCGGAGGCATGGAAGCTGCAAATGTGATTCTTGCGATATACTATGTGAATCTGATAACAGAACTTTTTCTCATTATGATTTATTGCAGATGTTATGTCAGACTTTTGCCATCCAGAAAAGGGATATTGTCGGCAATTCTATATAGTATTCCGTCTTTATTAATTCTTTTGACAGCAATTTTGGACAGAGAACAGACGTTTACGATGGTTGAACTTCTGTTTGGAGCAGCATTTATTTATAACAGTATTTTGAATCAGTTAATTTCACTTGATCCGTTGACGAGACTCAATAACAGAAATGAATTCAGGAGTTATCTGAGAGCAAAAATGAATATGCCGGGCAGAAATCGGCTTTCTCTTCTGATGATGGATATGAACGGGTTTAAATATATCAATGATACCTATGGGCATCTGGAAGGCGATGCAGCGCTCAAACGGGTGGCGATGTGTCTGAAGAAGGCCTGTGCAGATATTCCCGGGAGACCTTTTATTGCAAGGTACGGCGGTGATGAATTTATTGTGGTTGCGGAGACGGACAATGACTTTGAAGTGGAACGGATCTGTGATGGCATTCATATGATGCTGGCACTTGAAAATCACAAAGCAAAAGCGCCTTATCAGCTTACCGTAAGTATTGGTACAGCAAGGTGTAATGGTGGCACGCGTTCTATATATGATCTGATTGAAAAAGCAGATCGGGAGTTGTATCAGAAAAAACAAAAAAGAAAGCGAATCACAGCATAAAAATACACAGCAGTTATAAACAGAAAGGATCCGATGCGATTGCACCGGATCCTTTCTGTTACATATCTTCCTTATCTGGTTTGGATAAAGGAGCGGATATTACTGACATTTCCAACAAGATGAACGGTGTCTCTGTCAGAAACAATCAGAGTGGGGGCATTGTTTATACCAAGTGTTCTGGCAATCTTTTCTCCTTCCGGATCTTCTGCATAAAGCGTCCGGAAGGGGATGCCTGCTTTCATCAGCTCGCTGCTGGCAATCCGGCAATTGGGACAGGATTTCGTAGACAACAGAACAATTTCATTCGAGGAAACGTTTTGCACAGGAACATCTGCAGGAGAGGGAGCCGTTTCTGAGGATACGGTACAATCGGCTTTGGGTAACATCTGCCTGTTCCGATAAGTTTTGCGGCTCTTGTATTCCGATACTTTGCCATCATTCCAGTTACGAATCGGACGGTAGTAGCCGGTAATCCGGGAATATACTTCTGCATCCTTACCGCAGGCAGGACAATGGAAATGTTCACCCGGAATATAACCGTGCTCGGCACATACCGAATAGGTTGGTGACAGTGTATAATAAGGAAGCTGGAAGTTATCAGCAATTTTTTTGACAAGTGCTGCAGCAGATTTCCAATCCGGAAGACGTTCGCCCAGAAAAGCATGGAAAACAGTGCCGGATGTATAAAGTGTCTGCAATTCATCTTCTTTTTCAAGTGCATCAAAAATATCATCCGTATACCCGACCGGAAGATGTGAGCTGTTTGTATAGTAGGGTGCCTGATCATTTTTGGCAGCCGTTATTATATCGGGAAATTCGGCAACATCATGTTTGGCAAAACGATAGGTAGTTGATTCTGCGGGAGTTGCTTCCAGATTGAAAAGTGTACCGTACTGTTCCTGGTAATCTGACAGACGTGTTCGCATATGCCGTAACAGAGTTGCGGCAAATAAACGTCCGTTTTCCTGCGTAAGATCGCCATCCATCCATCTGGCATTCAAAACAGCTTCGTTCATTCCAATCAGACCGATTGTGGAAAAGTGATTATCAAATGTGCCGAGATATCTTTTGGTATAGGGGTAGAGTCCTTCTCCAAGAAGTCGGCTGATCACCTTACGTTTGATATCGAGAGAACGCGCTGCAATATCCATGTAATGATCCACGATTGTATAAAAATCAGTTTCATTCTGAGCCAAATATGCCATATGGGGCAGATTCAGAGTGACAACACCGATCGAGCCGGTACTTTCACCGGACCCAAAATATCCACCTGCTTTTTTACGCAGTTCACGAAGATCAAGGCGCAGGCGGCAGCACATGGAACGTACATCGGAGGGCTTCATATCGGAATTGATATAGTTTGAAAAATAAGGCGTACCGTATTTGGCTGTCATCTCGAACAACAGACGGTTATTTGTTGTTTCACTCCAGTCAAAATCCTTTGTGATCGAGTAGGTAGGAATCGGATACTGAAAACCACGTCCGTTTGCGTCACCTTCTACCATTGTTTCAATAAAAGCCCGGTTGACCAGATCCATTTCTGCCTTACAGTCACCATAGGAAAAATTCATTTCCGTTCCGCCGACCAGCGCCGGAAGATTTTCCATATCGTCCGGAACAGTCCAGTCAAGCGTGATATTCGTAAAGGGTGCCTGCGTCCCCCATCTGGAGGGCGTATTTACACCATAGATAAATGACTGTATGCATTGTTTGACTTCATCATAGGAAAGATTGTCTGTTTTTACAAAAGGTGCAAGATAGGTATCAAAGGAAGAAAAAGCCTGCGCGCCGGCCCATTCATTTTGCATGATACCCAGAAAATTAACCATCTGGTTACAGAGTGTGCTCAGATGTTTTGCCGGACCGGAAGTTATTCTGTCCGGAACTCCGCCAAGCCCTTCCTGAATGAGCTGTTTCAGACTCCATCCGGCGCAGTAACCAGTCAGCATGGAAAGGTCATGGATATGCATAAAACAGTTACGGTGTGCCTGGGCAATTTCTTCGTCATATACTTCACTGAGCCAGTAATTGGCTGTAATGGCACCGGAGTTTGAAAGAATCAGACCGCCGACGCTGAGGGTAACAGTAGAATTTTCTTTTACGCGCCAGTCTTTTTCAACACCGATATAGCCATCTACCAGTTTTTTGTAATCCAGAAGTGTAGTTTTGGTGTCACGCATCTTTTTGTGCTGACTGCGATACAGAATATAAGCCTTGGCAGTTTTGGCATAACCGCATTTGATCAATGCCGCTTCCACAGTATCCTGTATTTCTTCAACAGTCGGGATTTTCAGATCAGAAGCATTGAGAGAAGATTCAACCATCAGTTCGATTGCACGTGACATGGTTGAAATATCATGTACTTCAATTTCTCCGGTTGCAAGAAATGCTTTTGCCAGTGCGTTTTCAATTTTGCAGGCATCAAAGGGAACGTTGGTGCCGTTGCGTTTGATTACATTTTTCATTTATGAACCCCCCGTTAAGTTGTGTAAATATACGTGATGATCTGCCCGCATGCCATGCTGGCCGGAACGTCAATCAGACGCTGATTGGTGCTGCCGCGGAAAACCACCTGATCACTTTTTAAAGTTTCTATAAAAAGACCGTCAACCAGAACATCAATATAGGAGAGAATCTCTATGGCGGTATCACCGGCATCTCCGGAACAAATCTGTTCCCAGGTCCAACCGGTATAAAGCCATATATTTATTCCACAGTCATGTAATTTTGATACAATTTCCAGGCACGCTTGCGGCTGCATCAGCGGGTCACCGCCCGAGAGCGTGACACCGTCCAGATATCTGACCGAAAGAATGTCTTTGATAACGATTTCGGTGTCGGTTAATTCACCGGCTTCCAAAGCATGGGTTTCAGGGTTTTGGCATCCGGGGCAGTTGTGCGTACATCCCTGTAGAAATAATACATATCTGATTCCGGAACCGTTCACGCTGGAATGTTTTTTTCGTCCGGCTATCCGCAGAGGCTGCATAGGTGTCCTCCTGAAACAAAAACCTTTTAGATTACTTTTTTATTATAAATACTACATTTTGTGGAGTCAATTTGTATTATTACCAATATATTGTGTACAAAATCAGTAATAATTATAAAAAAGAAAATGACAGAAAAGCGCCCGGCAGGGTGTTCCTTCTTACACCTTACCGGGCGATAATCTGCTATAGTTATATTTATATATTATGCGTGATATGTATCCGCAAAAAGAAGATGTCTGACAGGGAAAAGGGCATGCAGCAGAATCTCCCCGAAAATCACACAGGTAATGATTTCGCCGGCACCAACAGTCAGCGCAAGATAGGGAAGAATATCACCAACACCGTAGGCGTATTTCAGAACAAAGGGTATAATCACAGCATTTGAAATAACCGGAGGAAGTGAACAGAGGATTTTGTGCTTACGCAGATACCAGGTTCCTACAGTTCCGATCAGGGTTGCCAGTGTACCGAATACTACATCCGGAAGTGCGCTTCCAACCAGTACGTTACTGAGAAAACAACCAAGTGTGACACCGGGGATCGCGGCAGGGGTAAAAAACGGTAAGATGGTCAGTGCCTCGGAAAAACGGCATTGTATGGCACCGCTTGCCAGATTGAAGCCCTGTGCAAACAGGGTGAGGACGACATAGAGGGCAGCAATTACAGCTGCCTGAACAAGAAACAGCGTTTTCTTTCTTTGCATGAATTTTTCTCCTTTAGTTTTCGTGCTGAGTGGGAAGGAAGACACAGGTAAACTGTGCTTAAACACTCGGTATTTACTTCAATGCGCTGTCTACATTAGCACGATGCATAAAGAAAAGCAAGCAGAATGGAAAAGAGGAACAGAATGCAGCAGACAATATACCGGCATGGCCATACACTACATATCATACAGCCGGATCGAAATGAAAATAAGACATGCAGAATCCTTTATTTGCTGATTCCGGAGACCGGAATCGTTAATTTGGAGGATACTGCGGACAGCTATGGACTGACCATTGTATTGATATCCGGAATGGACTGGAATAAAGATCTTACCCCCTGGCCGGCACCGGCTGTTTTTACAGGACAAAACGATTTCGCCGGAAACGCATCAGAATATAGGAAGGTTCTGATATATGAACTGATCCCGTATACAGAAGAATATATGGAGATTGCTGCCTGTGAACGGATATTGGGGGGCATTTCGCTTGCGGGGCTGTTTACGATATACACGTTATATCATACCGATCTATTTGCTGCAGGATTATCCGTTTCCGGATCATTCTGGTATGACGGTTTCATTGATTATATGAAAGAAAAGAAGATCTCAGAGACAGTTCATGCAATCTATTTTTCAGTCGGAATAAAGGAAAAAAATACAAAAAACAAAAGGATGAGAATGGTAGAGGAAAATACCGGTCAGGCAGCAGAAATTCTGAAAGAAAGTGGTGTGGTTGTAAAAATGGAACAAATGCCCGGCAATCACTTTGCGGATGTCCGCAGGCGTGTGGAAAAAGCAGTTGCGTGGGTTGTAAAGGAATGTGAAGCAGAATGAAACATAAAACAATATGACAAGAACACAAAAGAATGAATCAAATAAAATAATCATATTGCACAACAAAATCAAGATGAAATTGTGCAGTTCACACATATTAGACAAAAAATGAATAGGATTTTCAAGAGTGACAGAAGAATTCTCTATGTTTTTGCACAAATCTGATTGCTATAATTACATTTGTAAACAGTGATGCAGGGAATACCTGCGAACACAAAATCATACAGGAGGGTTACAAATTTATGAAAAAGGCAATTAGTATTTTCACTGTTGCTGCAATGACAGTCACATTACTGGCAGGCTGCGGCAGCGCATCTTCCACAACAGCTGCAAGCACAGCAGCACCGGCAACATCTGAGGCATCCACAGTTACAACAACATCCACAGATGCAGCTTCTATCGCTGATTCAGCAGCAGCTTCCACAACAAAGGATCTTTCCCAGGCAAAGGTTGGCGTATGTATTTATCAGTTCTCTGATAACTTCATGACCCTTTTCCGCAACGAACTTGAGAAATACCTGGAGTCCAAGGGATTCAGCAAGGACAACATTGAAATCGTAGATGGCGCTAACGACCAGGCTACACAGACAAACCAGATTCAGAACTTCATCACAGAAGGTGTTGATGTTATGATCGTTAATCCGGTTAACTCCTCTTCTGCAGCAACGATCACAGATATGGTTGTAAAGGCAAATATTCCGCTTGTATATATCAACCGTGAACCTGATAAGGACGAAGAGCAGAGATGGGCAGACAACAACTGGAATGTAACATATGTTGGATGTGATGCACGTCAGTCCGGAACTTTCCAGGGCGAGATCATTGCTGATCTTGGAATGGATAAGCTTGATATGAATAAGAATGGCAAAGTTGACTATGTTATGATCGAAGGCGATCCGGAAAACGTAGATGCACAGTATCGTACAGAGTTTTCTGTTAAAGCGCTTCAGGATGCAGGCATGCAGGTTAACAAGCTTGATGATGAAGTAGGTAACTGGGATCAGGCTACTGCACAGCAGCTGGTTGCAAATGCACTCAGTCAGTATGGCAATGATGTAGAAGTTGTATTCTGCAACAATGATGCAATGGCTCTTGGTGCTCTGCAGTCCATCCAGTCCGCTGGACGTACAGTAGGCAAGGATATTTATCTGGTAGGTGTTGACGCTCTTTCAGAAGCACTTGAAGATGTCCAGGCAGGCACAATGACAGGTACAGTATTCAATGATCACTTTGCACAGTCCCACAGTGCGGCTGATGCAGCAATCAACTATGTTACAGGCGCTACCAACGAGCATTACATCGGTTGCGATTATGTAAAGGTTACATCTGATAATGCACAGGAGATCCTGGATAAGGTTAAATAAATCAGGCAGCATAAATGATACGGTGCGGGTACAGTCACTGTGCCCGCACCTGTTTTAACGGATCGATGAGATCAATGGAGGGAATATGGCATCAGAGTTTAAGCTGGAACTGAAAGGTGTATCCAAGTCATTTCCCGGTGTAAAGGCACTGGATAACGTACAGCTCGCTGTTCGTCCCGGAACCGTACATGCACTGATGGGAGAAAATGGTGCCGGAAAGTCAACACTGATGAAATGTCTTTTCGGTATCTACAAGATGGATGCCGGTGAAATATTGCTGGATGGGGAGAAAATAGAAATCAATAACCCTGATGAGGCTATGAAAAAAGGTATTGCTATGGTGCATCAGGAACTTCAGCCGGTTCTGGCAAGAAGTGTAGCTGAAAATATGTATCTTGGCAGATTTCCGGTAAAAAAATATGGACCGTTACAGGTAATTGATCATAAAACAATGTTCGAAGAAACAGAGAAGTGGCTGAAGGAAGTCAATATGGAATTTGATCCTAAGGCACAGCTTGGGACGCTTTCCGTAGGACAGATGCAGTCTGTGGAAATTGCGAAAGCAGTATCACATGATGCAAAAGTCATTATTTTTGATGAACCTACCTCTTCTCTTTCAGATAAGGAAGTTGAAGCACTGTTCAGAATCATGGAGACGCTTAGAAAAAGAGGCGTTGCAATGATTTATATCTCTCATAAAATGGATGAGATCAAACGGATTGCTGATGATGTCACGGTAATGCGTGATGGCACCTATATTGGCACCTGGCCTGCTGCAGAAATGACAACAGATCAGATTATTGCCAAAATGGTAGGACGTGAACTGACAAATATTTATCCGGCCAAAGAACGTACACCGGGAGAGATTATCATGGAAGTAAAAGATGTATCCTCCATTCATGAGAAGTCTTTTCAGAATGTATCATTTACATTAAGAAAAGGTGAAATTCTTGGATTTGGCGGTTTGGTTGGTGCACAGCGAACAGAACTTATGGAAGGAATCTTCGGAATCCGCCATATTGCGTCCGGTGAAGTATATGTACATGGTAAACAGGTCAGTATCAAAAAGCCTGTTGATGCAATGAATGCCGGAATCGGAATGATTACGGAAGACCGCCGTGGAAACGGTATTTTTGGATGCCTTTCTATTAAAGATAACGTTGGTGTAACCGTATATAATAAATATCTGAAGACCGGTATTGTACTGGATCATGCAAAAATCAACAAAGTTGTAGACGAAAGCATTGAAAAACTCAGTATTAAAACACCGAGCATGAAGGAACATATTTCAAATCTGTCAGGTGGTAATCAGCAAAAGGTTATTGTTTCCAGATGGCTGGCAAATGATCCGGATATTCTCATCATGGATGAACCGACAAGGGGGATTGATGTCGGAGCAAAACATGAAATATATGAAATAATGGCAGACCTGGCAAAACAGGGAAAGGCGATCATCATGATTTCCTCCGAAATGGCAGAACTGCTTGGCATGTCAGATCGAGTATATGTAATGTGTAACGGTAAACTGACCGGAGAACTGAATCAGGAAAATGAGATGACACAGGAAAATGTCATGACATTTGCAACAAGGTTCTGAGCGGCGGATAAGACTTCATCCTTTTGGGAGGAAAGAGAAAATGGTTAAGACAAGACAACAGAAAGTAAGAGACTTCCTTATTAACAATGGTGTTATCATTGTAATGTTTATTCTGGTTATCTACACAGGTGTTACATCCAATAACTTCCTGTCAACCAATAACCTACTGAATATTCTGATGAATATGAGCTCCAGACTGGTTATTGCACTTGGAATTGCAGGATGCGTAATTACAGCAGGATGTGACCTGTCGGCAGGACGTATGATTGGTCTTGCAGCATGTATTGCAGGAACACTTCTGCAGAAGATGGATTATTCCAATAAATTTTTTCCGAATATGAAACCGTTAAATGTATTTGTTGCGTTGATCATTGTTATGTGTGTAACAGGCTTCTTTGGTGCAATTTCCGGGTTCTTCATTGCTTATTTAAGCGTTCCGCCATTCATTGCAACACTTGCCATGATGGAAATCGTGTATGGACTTGCGCTGATTTACACAGGTGCAACACCACTTGGTGGTTATGTAACGGAATATACTAATTTTGCAACCGGTAATTTCCTGAAGATCAGTTATCTGGTTTGGATCGCAATAATCGTTGCAATTGTGACATGGTTTATTTTCAATATGACACGTCACGGCAAGTATATGTATGCAATCGGCGGAAATCCGCAGGCAGCAGAAGTTGCAGGCGTTCCGGTTAAGAGAACCATGATTCTGATTTACATGAAAGCAGCCATGATGTACGGACTTGCCGGATTCATGCTGGGAGCAAAGGCAGGCGGTGCATCCGTCAATCTTGGATACGGATATGAAATGGAAGCAATTGCAGCCTGCACCATCGGCGGTGTATCTGTAACAGGCGGTCGTGGTAAAGTATCAAGTGCAATTGTCGGTGTTGCGGTATTCGAACTTTTGAAGGCTGCACTGCAGTATCTTGGTGTGGATGCCAATGCACAGTATATTGCAATCGGTGTTGTAATCTTTGTTGCAATATCACTGGATATCAGAAAGTATGTTGCCAAGAAGTAACAGGTAATCCTGCAGAAAGCGGGCGGGACATTATAGGAAAGACCGGTTTCGGAAAAAAGTGCACAACTGACAAATCTTGCCATTGTGTAAATTATTTCCGGAACCGGTTTTCTGTTCCGGATAGATAAAAGATGTATCAGAATGGAAAAAAGATACAAAGGGTCTGGCACTGATGCAGGGGTCTTTTTTGTAGCATGTACCGGTAAGATTTGTTATAATAATACAAATGTGCGGTAGTACATTATAAAGGAGAAAATATGGATACCAATGCTATTTTGGAGCAATCGGGAATACCGCTGCTGTTGTTTGTCATATGTATGTATTATGCATGGAGACTTCTGGCGTTGAAAGATGTGGAATCAATCAGAGGAAAGAGCAAGCCTCCTGTAAAAGATCCTGAAAATTATGCAAAGGGAGCCGGAAAACTGATTGTTTTTTTCGGACTTTCCACATTGGCTATGGCGGTTCTGGTTCTGTTTAGTGTACAGATCGCATTTGTGCAGATCGTAATCTGTACACTTATTTTGGGTGTACTTTGGAAGAGAATGAATGACAGATATGAATAATTATTCAGTAATGCTGGTTGATGATGAAGAAGATGTAATACAGGCAATCCTGCACAAAATGGATTGGGAAGCAATGGGGTATATGAAACCGGAATATGCCCATAATGGACTGGAAGCACTTGACCTTGCCGAAAATCATACACCCGATGTGGTAATGACAGATATTAAGATGCCTTATATGGATGGGCTTGAACTCAGCAGAAAACTGAAAGAGCAATATCCGAATATCAGAATCATTATTTTTTCGGGATTTGATGAATTTGAATATGCAAAAGAAGCAATTCGTCTTGAGGCGGAGGAATATATTCTGAAGCCGATTGATGCCGGAGAGCTCAGGGAAGTTTTTGGCCGGATTCATGCTGCACTTGACAAAGAGCTGGATGAAAAACAGAATGTGGAGAAACTGGAAGCATATTATATGGAAAGTCTGCCTTATTTACAGGAAGACTTTTATGCTTCGCTGATAGAAGGCAGAATTTCCGGTCAGAGAATTCAAAAGGAAATGCATGATTATCAGATTCATCTGCATGGACCTTTTTTTTGCATTGCGATTCTGCATACAAGTACAACTGATGTACCGGATGGGATAAGTCCGCTTTTGATGGCAGTTTCGGTCAGAAAACTTGCAGAAGAGAGATTATCACAGAACTGGGACGGGAGATTTTTTTCTTATCAGGGAGGCACTGTTGTGATTGCGCAGATGCCATCTGAAGATATGACCAGATTTACAGATGATTGTGATAAATTCTGCAGACTTGCCAGAAGTGTGTGCAAGGCAAATGTTACGGTCGGAATTGGACAGATATGCAGCCAGATCGGAGACCTGCAGATGTCATATGAGGGTGCCAAAGATGCTGTATCGTACAGAGCACTGTATGGTACGACAAAGGCAATTAATATTGCAGAGATTGCACCGCAGGAAAGTGACACTTCAAATGACTATCCGGATGACGGACTATACGAGGTATTTAAAAATATTAAAATAGATGAGAAAGAAATCCTGCAGGAATCAATTGCCGGATATGTGGGGGATAGAAAGGGAATGCGCAGCAGCATCCAGGGACATCGCCTGTTTATCATGGAAATGGTAAGTGAACTTTACCGTTTTGCCAGAAATAATCATCTGGATTCCGAGGAACTTTTTGATAAAAATGAAGATATTTATCATGTGACACAGCAAATGGAACCTGCTGAACTGACGGCATGGCTGACGGCAATATGCCTGAAAATGCAGGAAATGATTCGCAGTAAGAGGCAGGACACCTCTAAATCTTTTGTGGGCAGAGCAATTGATCTGGTACATGAAAGGTATGCGGACAAAAATCTTTCCATCGATGTGGTATGCAGTAGTCTTGGCGTAAGTGCGGCATACTTTTCAACGGTATTTAAAAAAGAAACAGGCAAGACATTTGTGAATTTTCTGACTGATTACAGGATGGAAAAAGCGCTCGGACTGTTGATTGAAAAGGATGAAAAAACGTATGTGATTGCACAGCAGGTCGGGTATGAAGATCCGAATTACTTCAGCTATGTATTTAAAAAGCAGTTTGGGATGTCACCATCCAAATATAAGGCGGGAAAAACATAATCCATGAGAATAATCCGTAATGGAACAAAGAAAAGAATACAGAGGATTTATGACAAAAAATTTATGAAGCGTATGCTTTTTCGTGTTTTGCCAAGAAATATTCAGATGACGATTCTTGTTCCGTTTACGGTAGTATCGCTGGTCTGTATGCTTTTTCTGGGGGTAACGCTCTATCAGCAGTTTGCTGCAAGGTCACAGCAGATGCTCACAGAAAGTACCGAACAACTGCTTGGTCAGACGGTGGTGAACCTGGAAGATTATCTGCGCAATATGCGGCGGATATCGGATGCCATGTACTATGATGTAATTAAGGATAAAGATCTCAGTCGTGATACGGTAGACAGTGAGATGAATTTACTGTATGAAGCAAATAAAGATAACCTGATCAGTTTTGCATTGTATACCAATCGCGGCAAACTGATTTCTGCAGCACCGGTCGGAGTTGAAAAAGATGCACCGGGGGTAATTTCACAGGAATGGTTTTCCGATGCACTGGCACAGATGGAAAACCTGCATTTTTCAACACCGCATGTGCAAAATCTTTTTGATGATCCGAATTACAGGTATTATTGGGTCATTTCTCTGAGCAGGGCGGTGGAACTGACAGGGAATGGCACACCAACGCTTGGGGTTCTTCTTGTGGATATGAATTACAGCACGATTGAACAGATGCTCAGTGAGGTGAATGCATCCAATTCACAGCAATATGTTTATCTTTGCGACAGCAGCGGTGAAATTATTTATCATCCCAGACAGATGCAGATCGGAACCGGGCTTTATCAGGAGGACAACAAGCAGGCAGCCGGTTATGAGGACGGAAGTCATGAGGAATATTACAATGGAGAAAAAAGGGTTGTTGTTGTGGATACGGTCAGCTATACCGGATGGAAACTGATCAGTGTTATACCGATGCACAGTTTCCACATGGGACTATCCGGCATGCGGTATTTTGTGATCATGCTGGTGACGCTTACGCTTCTGGTCATGATGATTATGAACCAGCTTATATCTATGCGCGTATCCAGACCACTCCGCAAACTGAATGATTCAATAAAAGATATGGAAGCGGGTAATTTACATCCGCGGATTTATATAGGAGGCTCTACCGAGGTAAGGCATCTCGGGAGTACGTTGCAGACAAGTCTGGATCAGATTACACAACTGATGCAGGATATTGTTGTGGAGCAGGAAGAAAAACGAAAAAGTGAAATGGATGCACTGCAGTCGCAGATTAACCCGCATTTCCTATATAATACGCTTGATTCGATTGTATGGATGATTGAGGGAGAGCGGTATGATGATGCAGTCTTTATGATCACTCAGCTCGCAAGTCTTTTTCGGGTAAGTCTCAGTAAGGGAAAAACCATTATCCCGTTGGAGGATGAACTGAGGCATGCCGAGAATTATATGAACATCCAGAAAATACGATATAAAAATGCATTTTCAGTAAGCTTTGCAATTGATCCGGAAATAAAAAATTTCTGTACGGTCAAACTGATTGTACAACCCATTTTGGAAAATGCGATTTACTATGGCGTAAAGGATATGGATGAAGATGGCAAAATAGCTGTTCGCGGATATTTACAGGATGGAGATATCTATATTTCTGTCATGGACAATGGTTTTGGAATGCCGCAGGAGGAGGTTGAACTGCTTCTTACCGACAACCAGAGGGCACACAAGCATGGGTCGGGAGTAGGACTGATTAATGTGCATAATCGTATTCAACTCCGTTTCGGGATGCAGTACGGTTTGGAAATAGAAAGCGAACCTGATGAAGGAACGACGATTCGGGTGCACCTTCCGGCGATTCCGTATACGCTTGAAAACCAGAAACTTCTGGAGGAAGGCAAATATTTCGAATCAATCCGTGCAGGAGCAGTTCAGGAGGCGCAGGATGAAGTCTAAATGGAGATACATTTTTGTCATTTCTGCACTTATGCTTGTGATTGTATTGTCTGCGGCAGCATTGGTCAGCACAGGGAATAACGAAGCAAAAGTTCAGATATCGGTAATTGTGGAAAACAGCGCGGAGAGTCGATGGGTTCCGTTGCAGGCCGGACTGAGTCAGGCGGCGGATGACAATAATGTTCGTCTGAATATTGTTTCAACGAACGAGTTTCATAGTCTTGCGGAAGAAAGGGAGTTGATCGAGAAAGAGATACAGGGCGGAGCGGATGGAATTATAACGCAGTTGTACTCCAGCAGCGATACTGCAGAAATGATATCAGAATTCAGCAGACAGGTCGCTTTGGAGCTGATTGATACAGATGCGGATGCCGATGTTGATGTTGAGGGTAAATATGCAAGTGTCATGCCGGATGATGTTTCTATCGGACGTGCAATCGGGAATGAACTGCTGATTAAATATAATGAAAATTTAAAAGGTAAAAAAATTGGAATATTGTGTGGAAATCAGAAACAATATTCCATGCAGAAAAGAATGCAGGGATTTACACAAAGTATTCAAAATGCAGGTTGCAGGACAGTCTGGGTCGAAGATGGATCCGGAGCGGTGCAGAGAAGACTGAGTTACCGTCAGACAGGAACGCACGCAGATATCATTGTAGCATTGGATAACAACGGACTGGAACAGGCAGTTGATTATATTGCCGACAGTGAAGACAAGGTAGCCTTATATGGAGAAGGCTGTTCGGATAAAAATGTTTATTATCTGGATAAGGGAATCATCAAAAGCATGATTGTTCCGGATGAGTATAATATGGGTTATCAAAGTGTTACAGCAGTGGCAGATCGTTTGAAAAACAAACTTGTTCCAATGAAAAATGTAACGATTGGTTATCGGATTGTCCATAAGGACAATATGTATGATCCGGATAACCAGAAACTACTTTTTCCAATTATACAGTGATATGGGGTGGGGCGGCGAAATGATCAAAAGATTTTATGCAGTTGCGCTGGCAGCAGTGATGGTAATTCTGATGTTGGCAGGATGCGGTAAAGACACGGAAACGGCGAAGAAAGTAAAGATCGGAGTAACATTATATGATCAGTATGATACATTCCTGTCCGAATTGATGGAGAATTTTAATCAGGATATTACAAAGAATGTTACGACAGAGGTATACAATGCAGCACAAAGTCAGCAGACACAGAACGAGCAGGTTCGTAAAATGATAGAGGATGGCTGCAGTGTGATCTGTGTAAACCTGGTGGACAGAACAGATCCGACAACAATAATTGATCTGGCGCGCAAAAATAATGTTCCGATTGTTTTCTTTAACAGGGAACTGGTCGAAGAAGATCTGCAGCGGTGGAGCGGCTTATATTATGTCGGTGCGGACGCTTTCCAATCGGGAATATTGCAGGGAGAGCTTGCTGCAGTAGCCTGTAATGCGGATAGCTCAATTGATAAAAACGGTGATGGGATGATTCAGTATATTGTTCTGGAAGGAGAAGCGGGACATCAGGATGCTATTGTACGGACGGAATATTCTGTAAACACTTTGATTGGAGCAGGTGTAAAAGTGGATAAAATAGGATATGCGATTGCAAATTGGAATCGCACGCAGGCGCAGACAAAAGTCGCACAGATGATCGAACAAAATGGAGATAAGATCGAGCTTGTTCTTGCAAATAACGATGATATGGCACTTGGTGCAATTGATGCATATAGAGCATCCGGAATACTGCGCAGCAAATGGCCGGCAATTTTCGGAATTGACGGAACGAAGGAAGGCCTTGATGCAGTGAAAAAGGATGAAATGATCGGGACGGTTTATAATGATGGACCTGGGCAGGCAAAAGCAATGTTCCGGTTATGCTACGCACTTGCTACCGGGAGCAGCACGGATAATATCGGACTCACAGATAAAAAATATATCAGGCTGCCTTATGCAAAGGTAACAGCTGCAAATGTAAATGATTATATTGACTGACAATAACGGTCCCAGCAGGCCTGTCCGTCTTCAATGGTTTTGATGTATGTGTCAACCATAATCTGCCGGAAAGGTTCGCATTCTTTTGCAAGGCCGAAAGTCAGGGGAATCATGCGGGTAACATGATCGATTTCTGAAGCAATTTTTGCGGCTACGGTTTTGTCTTTGAGCGGAAACATGCCAAAAAGAGTAGAACCGTAGGATTTACAGCTTGTGCAGGAATACAGAAAACAACGGGCAAAATCACACCATTCCTGGATCAGAATATCGTTCTTCTCAAAGTTCAATATGCAAAGCGCTTCCAGATTTTTGCGCAGTTCTTTTTCCATATGCCGGCGATTCAAAAAGTGAACACTGCTGTTTCCGGATATCTGGATCATCATCCAGGCAGCCATAAAACGGTCACCGCGGCTTTCTGTACGATCACCAAAACGTTTATGCAAAAGTACCAGACGTTTTTGATCATCCGGAGAGTCAGGATGCAGTTCAAGAAATGTCGTAAGAGCCTGTTCTCTTTCAGAAATATCTTCTATTTCATAATAGTGCAGTGGCCATTCTTCCATTTTGTTTTTTAAAATATTATTAGCTGTCGGCATTGATAACCTCGTTTCGGATTTGCTGTTTAATCGCCGGGAATGCACTTATTATACATCGAAACGGTTAAAGCATGATAGCTCAAATGAAAAAATAAAATTTCACTCTAAAGTAATTTGGTGAATGACCGATAAATGTTATAGAAAAATAATTATATACTTCCTGGAAAGGAGGCGGATATATGCGTATAGAGGCATATAATCAGATTCAGCAGGTTTATAACAGCAGCAAGGTTCAGAAAGCTGCCAGAACAGAGAAGACAGGCCGCACGGATGCGGTACAGATTTCATCTGTCGGTAAGGATATCCAGACTGTAAAGCAGGCGCTCGCAGAAACACCTGATATCAGGGAAAATGTTGTTGCACCGCTTAAGCAGGCTGTTCAGAACGGATCCTATGACATCGATGATGAAAGCTTTGCGGATAAACTTCTGAGCAGATATAATGTAGCAGAAGGTGTCTGAATGATTACAGGAGGATGATCCCGTGGCGAGTTTGATGGAAGATCTGATTGTAATTATCAGACAGGAAAGCGATTACTACGAAGAACTGTTGGGATTATCAAGTAAAAAAACACCGATCATTGTATCAGGAGATTTGAATGTTCTGGCAGAAATCACGGATGAGGAGCAGCGCATTGTCGTAAGAATTGCGAGACTGGAGAAAGAAAGACAGTCTGTAATGAAGGATATTGCCAATGTGCTTAACAAGGATGTTACAACATTAAAACTGACGGATCTGGTTCGAATGTTGGATAAAAGACCAACGGAACAGAAACAGCTGGCGGCCGAACGTGACAGGTTAAAGGGTGTTGCGGACAATGTCAAGCGTGTGAACAGCCAGAATCAGGCACTGTTACAGAATTCTCTGGAGATGGTGCAGTTCGAGATGAACATCCTGCAAGCTTCGAAAAGAGCTCCCGAAACGGCAAATTACACAAAGACAGCAGGTACATCAGGTGATGTTATCGGACCGGGGAACGGCGGATTTGATGCAAAGCAGTAATGCGGGGTATCATTTCGCGGGGATCAGGAACAGACAGACGATGTGTGCCTGCTGTTTTTTTGCAGATAAAAATATTAAACAATCGGAAAGGTGATCATGCGATGTCACTTATGGCAAATCTGTATGTGGGTACTTCAGGACTCCAGGTATCACAGAATGCACTGAATACAACTGCCCACAATATGTCCAATATTGATACAAGCGGCTATACCAGGCAGCAGGTATCACAGGGAACACGCTCCTACAGTACATTGACTAAAAGTAATTCTGCGGTGGCATGGCAGCAGATCGGACTGGGAGTCAATTACAGCAATTGTAAGCAGGTAAGGAGTACTTTTCTGGATGCCTCCTATCGGCTTGAAAGCGGGAGAAGCGGATTCTATGATGTGTCCTATTCTACCCTTCAGGAGGTAGAGGACCAGCTGCAGGAGATGAACGGAGCCGAATTTGCGGATACACTGGGAAATCTCTGGACATCGGTGCAGGAACTTGCAAAAAATCCTACTTCAACGGTAAACCAGAGTACATTTGTAACAAGGTGCAATGAGTTTGTAGAACGTGCTCAGGCAGTGTACAAGGGATTAACAGATTATCAGTCCAATCTCAATGATACGGTTTCCACAACTGTCAATCAGATCAATTCGTATGGAGATCAGATTGAAAAACTCAATCAGCAGATTGTTGAAATTGAATGTGGCGGGGTAGAGCATGCAAATGATCTCAGAGATGAGAGAAACACGCTGCTTGATAAACTGGGAACGCTTGGCAACATAGATTATGAGGAGGATACTTTCGGAAATGTTCTGGTAAGCTTCGAAGGAACACAGTTTGTTGCAACGGATCATGTCAATCATATGGCATGTGATACTTCGGAAAGTGCTTCCGGTTATAATACACCTTACTGGGAATTTGCTGCAAAGACGATAACAAATGCAGATGGAACAACATCTCAGGATATCAGTGGTGCGCATGTTTATGATATGACGCAGACAATTTCTACCGATATGAATACAGATGTTGGTAAACTCAGGTCTACGCTTCTTGCAAGAGGCGATCATAATGCGACCTATCATGATATACAGGATGATACAACCGGAAAATATTATAATACCAATGTTTCCCAATCCATTATCATGAATACCGAAGCGGAATTTGATCAGCTGTGCAACAGTACTTTTTCTGCAATCAATACGGTATTACAGAACGCGAAGAGTAATCCGGCTACACTTTCCGGCAGCGGAAACACTTCAGATTACTGGATGTTTACGCAGGTTGATCCGGCCAGCAGTCTGAATTATACAATTGATGCCACGCACCAGGCAGGAAGCAATAGTACCGGATTTACAATTATGAATACCCAGATTAACTCGTTGCTGCTGCAACAGCCGTCATTGAATACGTTTAAGACGGCTGACGGGAATGAAGATACGGATGCTGCAAATGCGTTGAAATCTGCTTTTACGACACAGAAATATACGCTTAATCCAAATGTTGCTACAACAACAAATCTGCAGAATTATTACAGCAGTCTTGTTTCACAGGTAGCAAACACCGGAACGGTAAGCAAAAGCCAAGCAGAAAATCAGGCAACAACCGTGACAACAATTTCCAATGCAAGAGAGCAGATCGTAGGTGCTTCCAGCGATGAGGAAATTCAGTTTATGATCGAGTTTCAAAATGCCTATAATGCAGCCAGCAGATACATTAATGTTGTAAATGCCATGCTGGAGCATGTGGTTACAACGCTTGGATCATAAGCTTTGTGATGCCGGAAAGGAGTATATATGTCATCTCAGTTTTTTGGACTGAATATTGCAGCATCAGGACTGCGTGCCGCAATGGCCGCTTATAATACAACTGCGAATAATGTATCGAATGCAGATACCACGGGATATACCAAGCAGCAGGTTGTGCAGGAGGCGTCCAGTGCACTTCGGACCTTTACAACCTATGGATGTGCAGGTGCAGGGGTTGATACCATATCAATCGAACGTGTCAGGGACAGCTTTTATGATACCAGGTACCGGAATAATGAAACACTTTTGGGAGAATATACACAGAAGCAGTATTATAACAATCTGGTTGAAACATATCTGGATGATAACGGGACGACCGGTTTCTCATCGCTTTTTACCAAAATAACATCAACATTGCAGTCAGCTCTGAATGCTTCTGCCACAACAACAACCAAAAAAACTTTTCTTTCTTCTGTTTCAAGCATTACTGAATATTTTAACAATATCAGTGGAAATCTGCAGGCAGAACAAAGCGATCTGAATGATGAAATCAAAACAACAACAGATTCTGTTAATTCGATAGCAGAAGAAATTGCAACACTGAATCAGCAGATCAATACGGTTGAAATGACCGGTACAACCGCAAATGATCTTCGCGATAAGAGAGATAAACTGGTAGATGATCTTTCAAAGCTTGTCAATATAGATGTGAAAGAGTCAAAGGTTATAGATGAGAATGATCCGACCAGAAATACAGGAGCTACAAGGTATCAGATATCTATTGCAGGAGGACAGTCACTTGTAGACATGTATGAATACAAGCAACTGGTCTGTGTCGCGCGGGAATCAAGTGACAGTATCAATCAGAATGATATTAGCGGACTTTATGATATCAAATGGGTCAGTTCTGATTATAAGGACGGGTCCGGAAATTATCTGGGAGATTTCAGACTGGATAATGAGAATATCGGTGGTTCACTGGAAGGTCTGATTGAAATGCGGGATGGTAACAATGATCAGTATTTTCATGGAACAAGCGGGACATGGACAGCCAGTATGGATGGCACATGCGAGGGAACAATTACAGTCAATACTACTGCCTCATATCTTTCAGATATGAATAAATGTACACTTCCGGAAACCGGAAAGGTAACGATCGGAAGCAGAACTTATCAGTATGATTCATGGGAATACGATGGTTCCGGAGGATATACATTTAAACTGACCAAGGGACAGGATGTAAGCCGGATAGCAAGCGGTACCGGAGACACCTGCAAGGTTGGAAATGCGGTTTCCTATGAAGGAATTCCGTACTATATGGAACAGATGAATGAATGGATCAGGAATTTTTCCAGTGAAGTTAATAAAATTATGGTAAACGGATATACTTCCGATGGAAATGCCGGCACCTATATGCTTACAGCAGATAAAACAACAGATTCTACAGCACAGTACAGCTATGATGAGCTTACAACGACAAATAAGGGCTATTATCAAGTGACGGCAAAGAATTTTGCACTGAACAGTGCACTGGATGATAATGCAGACCTTTTATCCACAAAAGCTGATAAAACAGAAGGTGCAGATGAAAATGGCAATCTGACGGCACTGAAGACAATGCTGACAGAAAAGGATATTTTCAGAGGAGCGACTGCAGGAGAATTCCTGGATAAGGTTCTGGCGGATGTCAGTCTGAATTCCAGTAATTCCAAAACAATGCAGACAACATATACTTCACTGCAGAATACCATCAGTAATCAGAGACTTTCTGTGTCAGGTGTTGATGAAGATGAAGAGGCGCAGGCTATGGTCCAGTATTCCAATTCTTATACACTGGCATCCAAAATGATTCAAACACTGACAGAGATATATGACCGCCTGATTCTGGAAACCGGCGTATAAGGGAAAGGCATGGTATCGTATGAGAATTACAAATAAGATCGTACAGAATAATTCACTATACAATATTAATATCAATAAAACCAATGAAGATACACTCAATACCATGACATCCACCGGTAAAAAAATCACAAGACCGTCGGATGATCCTGTGGTTGCAATCCGCGCACTCAGACTTCGCAGTAATGTGGCACAGCTGTCACAATATTATGAAAAGAATGCAAAAGACGCCAGCAGCTGGCTGCAGGTGACGGAGGATGCACTTTCTACCGTGACGTCGGTACTGACAGATGCAGGAAAACAGGCGACAAAGGGTGCCAATAAATATCTGGGAATATCCGATCTGACGACGATTGTAACGCAAATGAGCGCGCTATCTGATGAATATTATTCCACAGGCAATGTGGATTATGCAGGAAGATTTGTTTTTACAGGATACAGAACCGATACCAGTCTGACGTTTGATTCTGCAACAACAAAAGCCTATACGAATATCAATGATGAATTCAATGCTTCGGATGTAGGAACATCAAGCAGAATTCTTGGGGCGTATGAAATTTCTACAGCGATAACCGGTACACCGGCTGAGGCAGCTGTCACCCAGACTTCGGTAGGAAGAATACGGTTATCTTATTCAGATCTGGACAGCGGTTCGGTATCACTTAAATATCGCACAGCAATGGCAGTTCCCGCGACTTCATCGCTTTCATCCGGTTCTGCAGATAAGGTAGTTGCTCTAAATTATAAAGATTCAAGCGGGGCGACCTACAGTATAAAGGTCCCAACATCAGGAACCGTTGGAACACCCGGAAATACAGTGAGTTTGAACGGAAAAAATTATACGGCAACATTAAACAGCAATGGAACCTATACAGTGATGGCCGGAACAGATACACTTACGCTTAATGCAAATGGCGTTGTAGCGGGAACCTTACCGACAGGGATTACATCTGCATCTGCTACAATTTCGGATGCGTCGATTTCCACTGTCAGTTTCAAGTCAGATGGAACATCTGCAGCGGATAGCCTGAAGGTGCCGATAACAGGGGCTGTTGATAAACCATGTACGATGGCAGTGACAAGTACGAACGGAAGAGCATACACGGTTACGGTCAATACGGATGGAACTTATACAGTAGGTGGCACAGCAGAAAACAGCAGTGTAGCAGATCCTGAAGAAAACGTGGTTCAACTTACCGCAAATGGAAGTGTAAACGCATCTTATCAGGAACATACTGTGACAGTTGATGGTACAATTACCAGTACGACTTCAGAGGCGGATATTGATACCCTTTACAGTTCCCTGGCATCGGGGACAAACAAGTGTGTATTTAATTCAGTTACGGGGGAACTTCTTCTTAGCAGTTCCCTGAAAAGTACATTATCCGGATTGGACGATCTGACCAATGTGAAAACAATCGATGTGGTATATGATAAGTCAGAGTGGGAAAAGGGTGATATCAGACCCGAAAATTTGTTTCAGTGCACAAATAATAATATCGTGTATAATGGTGGTAACAGCAATCATATCATGGAATATGATGTCGGGTATAATCAGGCAATTGCTGTAAATACAACAGCAGATGAGGTATTTACGACCGGAATCAAAAGGGATGTTGAAGATCTGCAGAAAACACTGGATAATCTGAAAACGATAAATACTACGCTTACCACACTGAAAGCAAATCTTTCATCTGCCACCAATGCTACGGATAAGGCAAATATTCAGATTCAGATTGATTCTGCACAGAAAGCATATGATTATCTCAGAGAAGATATGCAGAGTCAGTTTGAGAGTAAGATAACGAGCACGCAGAAAACACTGGATCAGGCCAATGTTGCGGTAACTGAGAATGGAACCAGATCAAAGCGTCTTGATCTGGTACAGAATCGTCTGCAGAGCCAGACGACAACATTTAAGACGCTGCAATCGGACAATGAAGATGCTGATCTGGCTGAAACAGCAACCAATTTGTCTACAGCGGAGCTTACCTATCAGGCGGCGCTTATGGCAACAGGGAAGATTATGAAGACATCTTTGATGAATTATATTTGAAGTATGCGCTGGTATAGCGCAGGAGGGCTGTTATGAAATTACTTACAAGGATTTTTGGAGAAGCAGAGATTGATGAAAACAAAATCATTACATTTCCAAAGGGAATTATTGGATTTCCGGATCTGACAAGGTTTGCACTGATGTATGATACAGATAAGGATACACATGCAATTGAGTGGCTTCAGTCAATTGAAGAACCTGCATTTGCCATGCCGGTTATGGATCCGCTTCATGTCAGAGAGGATTATAATCCGCAGATTGAGGATGATGTACTGGAAGACGTAAAGCCACTGACGCCGGATAATATGTTGGTTCTTATAACGGTAACTGTTCCGCATGAACTGAAAAATATGACAGTGAATCTGAAAGGTCCGTTTATTATTAATGCAGATACCAGGAAAGGCTGTCAGGTGATTTTAGAGGATGACAGCTATGCTGTAAAATTCCCGATTTATGACATTTTGCAGAAACAGAAGGAAGAGACGCAGAAGCAGCAGTAACAGTTTGCAGAGATAATGGAGGGAAAACAGCATGTTAGCATTATCACGTAAAAAAAATGAAGCGATTATGGTAAATAATAATATAGAGATTACAGTGTTGGAAATCAGAGGTGACCAGGTCAAACTCGGAATTGCAGCACCTAAGGAAATTCCGATTTACCGAAAAGAAGTTTATGTACAGATCCAGCAGGAAAATAAAGCATCTACGGACATATCCAATATGGATGAACTGAAAAAACTGATCTGACCGGAGAATCACATTGAAAATTCTGTATTATAACTGGAATGAGTTTACTGGGGAAGACTGCAGGGCAGTCATGAAAGAGATGGGGCACGAAGCCATCTCTTTTTCTTATAAATGGAATAAGCTTGGTAAAGATCCGGGATTTGAGAAAGCACTTCTGCAGGAATTATCACATCCTTCCGATGGTACGGAAGCTTATGATATGGCTTTCAGCTTCAATTTTTTTCCGGTTGTGTCAACAGCATGCCAGAAAATGGGAATACCCTATATAGCATGGATATTTGATTCACCGCATTTGCCACTGACATCAGAAACCGTGAAAAATGAAGTGAACAGGATCTGGATTTTTGATTATGCATTGTATGAACAGATGAAGAAGGAGAATATTTCCACAGTATTTTATTCTCCGCTTGGGGTAAACGGGAAAAGGCTTCTGGCTCAGACAACACCTTTGGATGATGTGCGGATATATGAGCATGATGTCTGTTTTCTGGGGAGTCTTTATGATAATGAATTCAATTTCTATGACAAAGCAGCAGGGTATTTTCCGGAGAAACTCAGGGGATATCTGGAAGGATTGTTTTCGGCACAGCAACAGGTCTTTGGGATAGATATGCTGGGAAATCAGGAGATTTTGCCTCCGGAAATGATTCGGGAAATCAATCAATATATGAAGTTTCAGCTTTCCGGTTCCTATGATATGAATCTTGACAGTGTGATACGTGATATTCTGCGTAAAAAAGTCACACAGGCAGAACGCAGGATGCTGTTGGAACGTTTTGGCAGATATTTTAAGGTAGATCTGTATACGCAGGAATATTCACCTGTTGTGGAAAATGTCTATGATCTTGGCCGTGCAGATTATATGCGTAAAATGCCACAGATTTTTCACAGAAGTAAGATTAATCTTAACTTTACCATGCGTTCGATTAAAACGGGAATCCCACTCAGGGCACTTGATATTATGGGGGCAGGGGGATTCCTGTTGACAGGATACCAGGCGGAACTGGATGAATATTTTGTAAACGGGCAGGATCTGGTAATGGCTGATAGTCCTGCAGATATGCAGCAGAAGATATCCTATTACCTGGTGCATGAAAAAGAACGTGAAGAAATTGCCGGAAACGGGCAGAAGAAAACAATAGAGAATTTTGATTATAGAAAAATGCTTCATCAGATTTTTGTGAAATCATGCAACTTTTAGATTCCCCTCTAAAGAATTCATGAATTTGTCCGATATAAGTGTTGGAAAGAGTAACTGTATGATTATTGCATCATCCTATTTGCGTAAAGGTTGAAGTAACGGAATATTTCAAAACTGAAAATTACAGAGAAACAGGAGTATAAGGTCGCATACACGGAGGTGAGAACATGGGACTGGAAGCAATTAACGGTTATGGAACACAGGCAGCACAGACGACTCAGCAGAGCCAGAATACACAGGCAGCCCAACTTGAACAGGGTACACAGGGACAGACAGAACAGCAGGGAGCAGTAAGCACAGTTTCTGCATCTGGCGTACAGACGGAACAACCATCCGTCAGTGCGACATTTGCCAAGGAGGCACAGAATCTTGCCAAATCCATGGATGCAATTGAACAGGAAAACGAAAAGATCCGTAAGGCAGTTGCTGAGATGAGCAAGAAGATGACTTCAAATACCGAGGCTGTTTTTGGAATACATGATGAGACAAATCGTGTCACCATCAAATTGGTTGATAAAGATACAAAAAAGGTTATCAGGGAAATTCCTCCGGAAAAGACATTGGATATGATCGCCAAAGTGTGGGAACTTGCAGGGATTCTGGTGGATGAAAAAAGATGACAGATATATGGAATGGTTAATGGGTAAAGGAGGTATAAAAACATGACGATCAGAATGACCGGACTGGCATCGAACCTGGATACGGAAAGCATGATAACGGCGCTGACCAGTACCTATCAGACCCATGTGGATGATTTGAAGGGACAGCAGAAAAAGTTATCGTGGACGCAGGATAAGTGGAAATCCCTGAATAAGGATATTTTGAGTTTTTATAACGGAACACTTGGAGATATGCGTTTTTCAACTGCATACAATAAGAAAACAACAACAGCATCCAATACCAGTGCAGTGACAATTGTAACAGGCGATGCCGCAATGAATGCTTCTCAGAGCCTTTCTATTACAAAGCTTGCGGCAACTGCCTATATGACAGGCGGAAAGCTTGCACTTGCAAGCGGTGCTACTGCAACCAGTATTACATCCGATACGACAATGCAGGATCTTGGACTGACAACAGATGGAACGCTGAAGATCAAAATGGGTGTTACGGATGGAAGTACAGCCAGCAGTGATACAATCTCTGTTGCAGTAAATAAAACAGATAAACTTTCAGATGTGATTTCCAGAATCAGTTCGACTGCTTCCTCTTCTTCAGGAACTAAGATAAGTGCCAACTTTGATGCTACCAACGGCAGAATTTATATGGGGGCTTCTGACAGTGGCAAAGCTGCCAGTTTTGCAATTGATTCAACGAATGATTCCAATCTGCTCAGCAGTCTGGGACTTGGAAGTACAGGGAATTATGTTGCAGGTGCAGATGCTGCAATCACATTAAACGGAGTGGACTATACATCCAAATCCAATAATTTTACGGTTAATGGACTGACCATTACAGCGAATCAGGAGGCATCTGATATTACGCTGACAACCAAGCAGGATACGAGTGGAATATATGATACCATCAAATCTTTTCTGAAATCATATAATACACTGGTGAATAATTTTGATACACTTTATAATGCTGACTCTGCAAGTAAATACACGATGCTGACAGATGATGAAAAAGATAAGATGACAGATGATGAAGTGAATGACTGGGAAGATAAAATCAAGGCTTCCCTTTTGCGCAATGATGATACACTTGGGACGATAAAAGATTCCATGCGTATGATCATGAATCAGTCATTTTCCGTTACTGATAAAAACGGGACTACTTCCCAGGCTTCACTCAGTACTTTTGGAATCAATACCTTAAGCTATTTTGATGCGGAAGAGAATGAAAGAAATGCGTTTCATATTGACGGCGATAAGGATGACAGCAGTACAAAGGGAAATACAGATCTTCTGAGTGCTGCAATTGCAACAGATCCTGAAAAGGTATCTGATTTCTTTATGCAGATGTCCAAGTCTTTATACAGCAAAATGTCAGATCTGATGAAGACAAGCCAGTACAGCAGTTCCTATACTGTTTATGAGGATAAGCTGATGGCTTCGCAGTACAGCGCTTACACGGATAAAATTAGCGATGCACAGACGGAACTGGAAGAAAAACAGGATTATTATTACTCCAAATTCTCCAAAATGGAGACGGCACTTACCAAACTGAAATCTTCTTCTTCCTCACTCAGCAGTCTGTTTGGAACCTCATCGTCATAAAAAGCGTTGTGTAAGGAAACTTTATAAGCAAATCAATACATAATTATTAAAAAGGAGTGATATCAAATGCCGGGAATGAATACATACGCACAGGCTTTTGCACAGTATAACAACAGTAGGGTGCTGACAGCATCTCCGGGAGAACTGACCCTGATGCTATATGACGGAGCAATCAAGTTTCTCAATATTGCAGAAGTCGGAATCGAAAAAAAAGATTACCAGAAGGTACATCAGAATATTGTTAAGGTAGAGCATATTATTGATTATCTGAGGGAAACACTGGATATGAAATATCCGGTTGCGCAGGATTTTGAAAATATGTATGTTTATATCTCCAGAAGACTTGTGGAAGCAAACCTCAGCAAAGACAGCGAAATACTGGAGGAGCTGAATGCTCATCTGCATGCGATTCGTGATAATTGGGTGCAGGTTATGAAAGCAAATCACATTATGATAAAAGAAGCATAAAGAATTACAACTGAATAAATGCAGTGTATGATTTCAAAAATATTATGCTGCAATTGGCACCGGATGCTATAATGAAAATAGGACAGAAATGTTTCATGAAGGCATCCGGTTTTCATGTTTCAGTTACCATATTACTGTACGAGTAGAAATGGAGAATGCGATGAACCGTTCTTATCTGGATATGATGGAAGAAAGCCTGAAAAGAAAGATTGAGATATTGCAAGAAATAGAAAAAGAAAACGAGAAGCAAAAGGAAATCCTGAAAGATCCGGCAAAGGTAAATATTCCGGATTTTGACGCTGCAGTAGAATGTAAAGGAAAGATGATTGATCAGCTGACAGAATTAAATGATGGGTTTGAAAGCCTTTATGAAAAGGTTCGGGATGAACTGCAGATTAACAAGGATCAGTATCGCCTGCAGATTGAACGGATGCAGGATATGATCCGGGATATTACGGAACTCAGCAGCAGGCTGCAGACGCAGGAACTCAGAAACAAACAGATGGCTGACAGCTTTTTTTCTGCGGAGCGTACCAGTATGAAACAGGGTAAAAAAAGTGTAGCGGCGGCGTATAATTATTACAAAAATATGAATCATTCGCAGGTGACACCGCCTCAGTTCTTTGACAGTAAGAATTAAAAAAATAAATAAAAAAAATGAAATATAAAGCTAAAGCATTTGACAATTCCTCCGATATAAATAATGTAAAATAAAAAAAGCGTGGCTTAAGGAACGGAATCCGGGATACAGGCTACTGAAAAATAAGGAAAGAGCAGCAGGGAAGCGGGCTCGATTTCAAGGAGGAATTTATTATGGTAGTACAGCACAATATGACAGCACAGAATTCTAACAGAATGCTTGGTATCACAACAGCACAGCAGGCAAAGTCATCCGAGAAGTTATCATCCGGTTACAAGATCAACCGTGCCGCAGATGATGCAGCAGGACTCTCCATCAGTGAGAAAATGCGCAGACAGATCAGAGGACTTACCCAGGCTTCCAGTAATGCACAGGATGGTATTTCACTGGTGCAGACTGCTGAAGGTGCGTTAAATGAAGTGCAGGATATGTTACAGCGTATGAACGAACTGTCCGTTAAAGCAGCCAATGGTACACTGCAGACAGTAGATCGTAACTATATTCAGTCTGAGGTTGATAACCTGACTTCTGAGATTAACCGTGTAGCAAGCACGACAACATTCAACGAACAGAATCTGCTTGATGGAACATTCACAAAAAAGATGCTGCAGGTAGGTTCTGAAGGAAATTTGACTGGAAATGTACATGAAGGTCAGGAGATTAACATCAACATCAACAAGATGGATTTTGGAACCATCACAAATACTTCTACTGATTTCAACAGCGCAATTAAGACTGGTAGTTCCTTAAGTCCTAAGAATGCAGAACTGAAAGTTACAACAGCTACTCTTGCAAAATCTTCCATCAATGTTGTTAAAAACGCTCTTCAGAACGTATCAACAATGAGATCCAATCTTGGTGCTATCCAGAACAGACTGGAACACACAATCAAGAATCTGGATAACGTTGTAGAGAACACCACATCTGCTGAATCTGCAATTCGTGATACAGATATGGCTACTGAGATGGTAAAGTATTCCAACAACAATATTCTGGCACAGGCAGGTCAGTCCATGCTGGCACAGGCAAATCAGAGTAATCAGGGCGTTCTCTCACTTCTGCAGGGCTGATAAAATATTTTTCAAACAGCTCTAAAGTGTGAGGTTAATCAGCCGATATATGTAATGACAGGAAAAATTATCATAGTTTATAACAGCCGCTAGCACTGTTTGGGGTATGGTAATCTACTAATCAAATGAGCGGCATGGATGCCGCCATTCCATTCAAGGAGGAAAATACTATGGTAGTACAACACAATATGACAGCACAGAATTCCAACAGAATGCTTGGAATTACAACTACTCAGCAGGCAAAGTCATCCGAGAAGTTGTCATCCGGTTACAAGATCAACCGTGCCGCAGATGATGCAGCAGGACTCTCCATCAGTGAGAAGATGCGCAGACAGATCAGAGGTCTTACTCAGGCTTCCAGCAATGCACAGGATGGTGTATCTCTTGTACAGACAGCTGAAGGCGCACTGACTGAAGTGCAGGATATGTTACAGCGTATGAACGAACTGTCCGTTAAAGCAGCCAATGGTACACTGCAGACAGTAGATCGTAATTACATTCAGTCTGAAGTGGATAATCTGACGTCCGAGATTAACCGTGTAGCAAGCACGACAACATTCAACGAACAGAATCTGCTTGATGGAACATTCACAAAAAAGATGCTGCAGGTAGGTTCTGAAGGAAATTTGACTGGAAATGTACATGAAGGTCAGGAGATTAACATCAACATCAACAAGATGGATTTTGGAACCATCACAAATACTTCTACTGATTTCAACAGCGCAATTAAGACTGGTAGTTCCTTAAGTCCTAAGAATGCAGAACTGAAAGTTACAACAGCTACTCTTGCAAAATCTTCCATCAATGTTGTTAAAAACGCTCTTCAGAACGTATCAACAATGAGATCCAATCTTGGTGCTATCCAGAACAGACTGGAACACACAATCAAGAATCTGGATAACGTTGTAGAGAACACCACATCTGCTGAATCTGCAATTCGTGATACAGATATGGCTACTGAGATGGTAAAGTATTCCAACAACAATATTCTGGCACAGGCTGGTCAGTCCATGCTGGCACAGGCAAACCAGAGCAACCAGGGCGTACTGTCACTGCTTCAGTAAGACAAAATGTAACAGAAATATCTTTATTACAGATATTGCTAGCAAGAAAGGCGTTGGCTTTAAGCCAGCGCTTTTTCTTTATATATGCAAATTCTATGCAACTTGTATAAAGATATGCGGAAATGTATACTGAGTACAGGAGAAAACGTGTATGGATACCATATGTTTAAATCGTATAAATGAGATCAGGAAACAAATTGAGAAACTGCTGTTCCTGGGTACAGAGGATGCTTTTCAGGCACTGCTGCAATTGACGCAAACCAGAGAATACCGGATTCTTTCAGAGTGTGATAATGCGTTGCTGCTTTTGGGTAAATGTATGGAAATCTGGCAGAGAGAGGAATCTTATAAAGAAATAACGGTTTTACAGAGAGCAAAGCACGGAAATACGCTCTGCATAAAGGAAATTAATGAACAATACAATTTGATATCTTTTATGTTGTATCGGATTGAAAGTGAATTACCTGAGGCAGTAATCAATCGGACATTAGAGGAACTTGAGCAGTCAGATACGTCAGCAGAGATGATCAAATATATAGCGGATCAGGAGCTGGAACGAACAAAAGAGGTACTGTTGAAAATCAGTGCTTTCTTTTTGGAACATGGACAGCTTCTGCGTGCAGGAAGAATTTTACTGTATCTGCGTGAAGAGGGATATGACGCGGAGGTTTTGCTGATGCTCGCAAATGTTTTCCTGCAAAACCAGAATTATGAGGAAGCACTGCATATTCTTGCAGAGATAAGAAATCCGAATGAAACGGTAAGAGAAATGAAAGCTTATCTGCAAAAATATATTGGCTGAAGGGGACTACAAAAAATGACAGATGATCGGAAAATCTGTTTTATTGTATGCGTAAATAATGATAAATATGCTGCAGAATGTCAGCTTTATATTGATTCACTGATTGTACCGCAGGGATATGCAACAGATGTGATTTCCATTACGGGTGCGCAGTCAATGGCTGCAGGATATAATGCCGCGATGCTGGAATCTGATGCAAAATATAAAATATATCTTCATCAGGATACCTTTATCCGTAACTGCAATTTTATTCAGGATATTCTGAGCATATTTGCGGAGCAGGATATTGGAATGATCGGAATGATCGGAACACCAAAACTATCGGATGATGGTGTTATGTGGCATGGTATTCGCTGCGGATCTTTTCAGAATATTCATAAACTTCTGGAAAATGATCTGATACAGGATTTTCAACTTATAAAGACGCCATATCAGCAGGTAGAGGCAGTGGATGGTCTTCTGATTGCAACGCAATATGATATCTGCTGGCGGGAAGATCTTTTTGACGGTTGGGATTATTATGATGTATCTCAATGTGGAGAATTCAAAAAGAAAGGTTATCGGATCGTTGTTGCAGGACAGCCGGACAAATCGTGGGTAATTCATGATGCGGGTATTCCCAAACTGGTGGATTATCAAAAATATCGCAAAATCTTTTTGCAGGAATATGCCTCATTGTTCCATCTGGAAACGAATAAAAAGCGTATTCTGTATCCTTTTTTTGATGAATTTCGTATGTATGATATTCCGTGGGCGATCATGAATCTGAAACAGGAAGTGGCCATGGTAGAAGAAGACTGCAGTCTTACGAGTGCAGATCCAGCGGACTGGGAGAGAATGTCACATAGGTTACTGCAGCAAAATCCGGATCTCGTTATGACACATGATTACTCACCACTTGTATCTGCTGCCTGTAATGAATATGAGGTGCCTTATCTGTCATGGATCTATGATTCTCCGCAAAAGGCACTTTTTGATCCTACGATTCAAAATGCCTGTAATTATATCTTTTCATTTGATAAAAAGCAGATGGAACAGATCAGAAGTTCGGGGGTATCACATGTTTACCATATGCCCCTTGCAGCAAATGTCGATCGGATCGGTTCTCTTGTAATTTCTGCAGAGGATGAGAAAAAATATTGCTGTAATGTATCGTTTATCGGTCAATTATACCGAAATAAAATGTACGATAAAGCGCTGCAGATGGGACAGGAGAAAACCTGCAAGGAAATTGAGATGGCACTGGATTATACCGTTGGCAATTGGGATGGTATAAATCATTATACCGGAATTTTGTCTGATGATACAATACAGGATCTGAATCGGATTTTTGCAGGTAATGAGGCAAACAGGACCCATATTGGAGACAGGCTGTATTATGAAACGATGATCATTGCGCATGAAGCTGCTTATCGCGAAAGAACCAGAATGCTTCAGATGCTGATCCCGTACGGAATACGATTTCATACAAAAGATATTGTGAATGAGATTTCCGGTGTGACAAAGATGCCGGTAGTGGATTATGTCAAAGAACTTCCAAAGCTTTACTATCTTTCCAAAATCAATTTGAATTGTACGGTGCCATCTATTGAGTCGGGGGTACCGCTGCGGGTTTTTGACATTATGGGATCAGGTGGATTCATGTTATCCAATGCACAACCGGAAATACCGGAATTATTTCAGGTAGGCAGAGATCTGGATGTATTTCACAATTTTGAAGAGATGGTGGATAAAGTCAGATTCTATCTTACACATGAAGATATTCGTCTGCGTATTGCGATGCATGGATATGAGACAGTGCGCAATCATTTCAGTTATGAGAAACAGGTACGAAAGATGCTGGAGATTGTGCAGAAGGAGCAGAACTGAGAATGGAGAAGAAAGAATCTGATGGGAATCATTCTGTGAAGATATCCGTTATTGTTCCGGTCTACAATGCTGAGAATACAATAGAAAAAAGCCTTTCCAATTTGCTGCATCAGACGATGCTGGAAAAAAGAGAAAATGGCATAAAGATTTTACCGGAAATCGAAATCCTGCTTATAAATGATTGCTCTACAGATAATAGTCTGGCAATATTAAATAAAATACAGAACGATTATCCGAACCTGGTTAAAGTGATTGACTTACCAGAAAATCACGGACCGGGAGGCGCAAGGAACTATGGGCTGGATGCGGCAAAAGGTGAATATATCGGTTTTATGGATTGTGATGATTCAGTTGACATCACAATGTATGAAAAACTGTATGCGGCTGTCAGAACTGAAAAAGTTACGTATGATGTTGCGGACTGTGCCATCTGGATCGGTAAGGGACAGATGAACTTTCTGTATACACATCCTGATACATGGGGGATCCTGGATGATGAGAAAAGGGCAAAACTTCTGGCGGTGAGAGGATATACGGTTACCCGGATTTTTCGGAGAGAACTTCTGGAACAATATCATATTCGTTTTCGGGAACATGAAATAATGGAAGATCAGGATTTTCTGAGCGAAGTGATTGCAAGGGCAAACGCTGTGACAGGTGTGATGGAAGTTCTGTATGATTATAAGGACATGCCGGATTCTGCTTCCAAAAAGAATTTTGATTTTATGTTTTATGAAGATGTTGTGCATACCATTATGGCAATATATGATAGGCTTACGGTAATCCCTTCATATGAAGCTTTTGCGGAAGGCGCAGAGTTTGCGTATATGGATCTCCTATGGAAAGCAGCGGATCAGATTGACAGGTATGTGAAAGAGCAGATGATCTCACCGGAGCTTGCACAGGAAATGTATAGCGGACTGCATCAGATCAGAGAGCAGGTAGTAAAAGGAAAGATCAGAGAAAACCGTTTTGCAGGGGAATATATGCAGGAACATATGATAGAAAGGATCATGCAGTTATGAAAAAATGTGCGGTAAGCATTATTGTCCCGATTTATAATTCTGAAAAAAACCTGCAGAAAACACTCGAAAAAATCTGTGCGCAGTCCATATGGAATACGGATGAAATATATTTGGAACTGATCCTGGTAAATGATGCATCGGCAGATCACAGCATCGAAATCATGAAGAATGTGCAGGCAAAATTCCCGGAACAGACCAAGTGTATTGATTTGCCGGAAAATCATGGACCCGGAGGCGCACGCAATTATGGAATGCAGATTGCAGCAGGGGAATATATTGGTTTTGTAGACAGTGATGATCTGATTGAAAAGAATATGTATGAAAAACTTTATGCGGCAGCAACAAAAGATGGACAATTCTATGATGTAGCAGACTGTGCAATTCGAAACGAAGCAAATAAAACCGAAATACTTTATACCCCGCAGGAAGCGACAGGCGTGTTGCAGGATACAAAAAGAAGCCTTTTGATCAGTGAAGTGGGATTTCCGGTAACAAAAATATATGCGAGAAATCTGCTGCTCGGACAACAGATTTTCTTTCGTGAAAATGCAGTTATGGAAGATCAGGATTTCCTCAGTGAGGTTTATGCCAGAGCCGGTTCCATTACGACAGTGCCGGAAGTTCTGTATACCTATTGCGATACACCGGATTCTGCTTCCAAAAAGGATGCTGAGACCGTTTTTTTTGATGCAACGGTCAGAACGGTAAGAGCAATGCATGATCGGCTGCGTGTTCTTCCGGACTATGAGGGATTTCGTCTTGGTGCAGAATATTTTTTCTGGGAAATGTTTGAGAGCAATATGCGTGTGATTGATGCTTATTGTGAGGAAGGGTTCATTACGGCGGAGCTTGCTGACCAGATGAGAGGAATCCTACTAAAACTGATCAGGGATGTTTGCAGAACCGGGGTAAAGGAAAATCATTTTGCAATACAGAAATTTTCAGAAGAGCAGATCGCCTATATTGAAAAGAAATTGTGACGGATACGGAGTGAAACAGATGAACGGGGAAAATACATCCGCTGAAAATGAATACATCAGATTCCTGGAAAAACTCGAAGATAAGCAGAGTGATTATACGGATAGAATCCATGATATTACAGAACTTGCAGATGGTGCATTGTATAAGAGAGATACAGCCGCATTTCTGGCGGTTACGGATCGATTTGGGGAAAAAAAATATCGTGAAGTACTGACGCTGTCCGCAGACCTGCTTCGGATGAAACAGATGGCAGAGGCTGTGAGGTCTGAACAGAAAAGTGGCTTTACCACTTTTATCGCAAATACAGATTCATTTGACCGGTTCAGGAATAAGTACACACAACTCACACTGCTGCTGCGCAGGGTGGAATTTGATTTACCGGAAGCGGAACAGGAAGAATGTTACCGTTATATTATAAGGCAGCAGATATCCCCTTATAGTGTTGCTGCAGTTCTGTATAATATCATTTCACTTTTGGGGCACCGTGAGAAAATCATGTTGCGGATCGCATCGTGGTATCTGGATAATGGAAACAGCATGATGGCTTATCTGTATCTGTGCATGATTCAGAATCCTTCTGCAGACACAAGAGAACTGCAGTCACAATTATATGTAATGATCAAAAACAGTGAGGGATGACCGGGGTTGGATAAGCAGGTGAATGAAAAAAAAATCAGTATAATCATTTGTGTAAATAATGAGATATTGTTTCAGGAATGCAGGAGATATCTGAACAGACTTCTGATACCGGAAGGATATGAACTGGGAATCTGTCCGGTCTTCCATGCAAAATCTATGACATCCGCCTACAATCATGCCATGGAGAGCAGTGATGCAGGATATAAGATCTATATGCATCAGGATGTGTTTGTATGCAATCGTTTTTTTCTGGTGAATTTGTGCAGATTGTTTGAGGAACATCAGGAAGCGGGAATGATCGGAATGGTGGGAACCGAACATTTGGATCAAAATGCCGTTATGTGGAAGGGAGTACGCTGCGGGGCGGTATATAAAGCCTCTGAGGAAGCGTATGAACAGGAGAAAATTGGCGGGAATCACAGGATATATGACTGCGAAGCTGTTGACGGTTTTATAATGGCAACCAGAACCGATATCAGGTGGCGGGAGGATCTGTTTGACGGATTTGATTTTTATGATATATCACAATCTTTTGAATACAGACAAGCGGGATGGAAAGTAATTGTTCCGGAACAGAAGTTTCCGTGGTGTGTGCATGATGATGGAAATATGCTGTCACTTTTTCATTATAATCACTATCGAAAAATATTTATCAGAAATTATTTATAAGACAGGGGGAGTAAGGTGAAACTGGTTTTTTTAAACGGGGGACTGGCAAATCAGGTATTTCAGTATCTTTTTTTCAGATGCGGACAGATACGCCATCCGGAGGAAGAATGGATTTTGGATGATTCTTTTTTTTATGTGCATCAGGTGCATCATGGTTATGAACTTGGAAAAGTATTTGGGGCAGATGATCAAAATCTTTTAAGCAGGCATTTTGATCAGGATGTCTGGGATTACATGATAGAACAAAAAAAAGAAAACAATCGCAGCATTCCGCAAATCATGAAAACATACGGAACAGAGTTTGTAATGCTGGCACAATGCGATAATTATAAGAAATGGAATCCGTTTGACGGTGAAGTGATGGATGTCAGCGCTGCTGCGTTCCATCCGGAAATTATGGATGTAAAGGGAAATATTTATTATCATGGTTACTGGATTGGGAGAGCGTGGTTTGATACATTTCAGAATACCTTTGGGCAGAAGCTGATTTTTCCGGAGATGCTGCCGCAAGACAGTCTGAATCAGAAATATCGAAGCCATATCCTATCGGTTAATTCCACACTTTTGCACATACGCAGAGGAGATTATGTAACAGACGGACTGACCATGCCGATACACTGTTACAGTCAGATGATTTCGAAGATGCTGGAATATGTTCCGGATATGGTTCTGTTTGTCTTCTCAGATGATCCTGACTGGTGTGAAGTGCATGCACAGGAGATTGGACTGACACTTGCAGCGGAAACAGTTTATGTAAGAGGGAACCAGAATGAAAATGCTTTCAGAGATTTGGAACTGATGAGTCTATGCAAAAATGTGCTGGTGTCAAACAGTGCATTCTGCTATCTGGCAACCCTTCTGAATCAGAATATACATTATATTCTGAATCCTACCAATCGTAAAACCAGGTAGTGCGGAAAAGGAGTAAGTGCATGTGTGAGAAAAAAGTTTCAATCATTGTACCATGCTACAATGTGGAAAAATATGTTGCGGTCTGCCTGGAAAGTATCATAGCACAGTCAATCGGATTTCATCTGATTGAACTGATTCTGGTCAATGATGCTTCAACAGATCATACCCTTACCATTCTACAGGAATATGAACAAAGATATGATCAAAGTATCATTCTGGTTGATTGTCCGGTAAACGGAAAAGGAGGGGGTGCCAGAAATACGGGGATGCAATATGCATCGGCAGACTATGTGATGTTTGTGGATGCGGATGACAGACTTTCCCTTTCTGCAGTGGAAGAAATGTTTCAAATTGCAGAAAAAAAGGGTTCAGATCTGGTAGAATGTGACTATATGGTTTTTACTGATTTTAACAGCAGCCCGCAGGAGAAAAGGACAGAAGACGACATAGAAATGCAGATGGTCAGCGAGGATGATCGTAAAGAAATCATTTTGCGATATGTGGATAAAGTGGCACCATGGGGGAGACTCTACCGAAGAGATTTTCTGGTGGACAATGATATCCGCTTTATTGAGAACTGCAGTTATGAGGACATTCATTTCAGCGGCATTACGATGCTGCTGGTAAATAATTATTATAAAATCGGGAAAACGCTCTATTTTTATTTCCAGAATCCCTCCAGTGATGTTCATACCGTAGATACGGACAAAATCAGACAGGGCGTATTTGTTACAGAAACGTATTTGAGTGAACTGGACAGGAGAAATCTGCTGGAACAGGCCATCAGCAGATATTATGCGGAATTTTCTTTTTTCTGCATTCATTATATGTATTACAATAGTATGTTTTATCTTCTTTCAGGTGATTTTTCGGAAAAAGAAAAGAATGAATGCGGGAATTATCTGATTCAGGAGATTCTGCAATTTTTCCCGGATACAGCAGATAATGTATATATGCAGACATTAAGCCCACGTGGATGGAATGTCTTTAGAAGTTTTTTATTGGAATATCAGATAAAAAGTCAAATGTAATCATCGGGTAAGGAAAACAGTTACAGTATTGTACAAAGGAGCGTATATGGGGGATCAGTTTGAAAAAAGCAGTTGGGCACAGCAGGGCGAAGATCTGATTGTTGATTTTCTATTTTCATGTTATGTAAAAAAAAATGTAAAAAAGCAAAAAGTGAAATATCTTGATATCGGAGCAAATGCTCCCAAATGGTTAAGTAATACTTACTTTTTTTATCTGAAAAATGAGTTTGGAGGAGGCGTATTGGTAGAACCGAATCCGCAGCTATGTGAGCAACTGATGCAGGAGCGTCCGCAGGATATTATACTCAACTGCGGCGTAGGAATTGAAGAAAGTGTGTTGCCGTTTTATTTTATGGATGCGGATACGTTAAATAGTTTTTCAATGCAGGCAGTACAGGATGCAATTAATGCTGGTCACAAATTGCTTGGCTATATCGATGTGAAAGTAATACCAATCGCCTGGATCTTCGAACAATACGGAAAGATGGATTTTATTTCAATCGATGTGGAAGGACTTGATTTCGAGATCTTAAAAGCAATTGATTATGACTTGTATGCGCCATATGTCATTTGCATCGAGACAGCAGAATATGGTGCTTTTGCCAAAAGAAAGGATATGGACGATATCGTGCGTTTTATGAAGGCAAAAGGATATTGTGTATATGCTGATAATTATATTAATACCATTTTTGTAAAGCAGGATGTTATTACGGAAACAATTGAAAAAGAAAATGCGCAGCGTAGAGCCAGAAATGACATCGGATAAGGTGTTGGACATGCGCGGAGAAAAAAGGGAGAAAGAATGGCATCTGTAATCGTATTTTCAAAAGACAGGCCAATGCAGTTACATGCATATCTGGAAAGCATATTACATTTTTCAGATATAGAAGAGCACCAGATCAGTATAATTTATGTTGAGTCAGACCATATTCTGTATGACAGGGTAAAGTGTGAATTTCCGGCCGCAAAGTGGATCAGGCAGAAAGACTTTTATGCAGATACCTTATCCTGCATACAGGACGCAGAAGATGTAGTCATGTTCGGATGTGATGATGTCATTTTTACCGGAGTATTCAATATACAGATTATTGAAGAAATTCTCGGAAATGAATCAAGTATTTGGGGATTCAGTCTGCGACTGGGCAGAAATATCGCTCCGTTTCCGCCGCAGGCAATTGTTTCCAAAGATTTCTGTATATGGGACTGGACAATGGTAGAAAGTCCGCACTTTGCCTATCCGTGGGAACTGGACTGCACGCTGTACCGAAAGGAAGATGTTCTTGCTATTATGAACCGGATAGGAGCAGGGGTACTGCGTAACCAAAATGATCTGGAAGCTGTTCCTGCAAATAATGCACAATGGCTGATTCCCAAAAAAAGAATGTGCGCCTACATGCAGAGTAAAGCTTTTGTGATAACGGTAAACCGTGTACAGGATGATTATCCGAATATTTATGATAATACCAAAAAAACGGATGTGCAGACGCTGGCAGAGCTTTATAACCGGGAAGGAAAAACGCTAGATGTGGAGAGAATAGCAGAACTGTCAGGTTATACGAACCGGATTCATGTTGGAGCAGATTTCTTTTTGCTGCGGGGAGAAGAAGCGAGTTGTATGACAGATACCCAGGAATCGGATTATGAAAAAGATAAAAGGACTTATGCCAGAATGGCAATGGAAATGGGCGAAAAGGATTTTCCGCTGAATGAAGCTTATGATTTCCCATGTCTGGAGGATAAAAAAGAAAATGCGGGCTGCTGGATGCTCATTATTTTTTGCAGGATATTTATATGGCCAGAGAAATATATCAGAATAATCCTGCCAGGCATTATGACATCGGAAGCAGAGTTGATGGGTTCATTGCACACCTTCTGACATTTCGGAAGCAGATAACCATGATCGATATCAGGACTTTACCGTATCAGATTGATGGTCTGATTTTTTTTCAGGCAGATGCCAGCAATCTTGAGAATATTCCGGATGAGAGTATTATGTCACTGAGCTCACTTCATGCGGTTGAACATTTCGGACTGGGGAGGTATGGGGATCCAATTGATCCGGATGGTTGGAAAAAAGCAGTATTGTCCATGCAGCGTGTAATACAGAAAGACGGAATACTATATCTTTCTGTTCCGATCGGAACAGAAAACAGATTGTATTTTAATGCACACAGAATGTTTGCGGTTATGACGATTCCCAATGTCCTGGATGAAATGGAACTGATCAAATTCGCCTATATTGATGCATATCGGGTTATTAATGTTCTGCCGCAGGATATGCAGAAGCTTACGTTAGGCAGTGATTATCTGTGCGGTATGTATATTTTCAAGAAGAAATAGGATCTAAAGATCTTTTATCCGGATGTAATTGCCGATCTGAGTAGAATCATTGTTCCAGTTCGGCAATTGTATTCAGAAGGTAATCGGTAGCCATATTGTAGCTGAAATATTTCAGATAGATTTCTCTTCCATTGTCCCGTATCTGATCCATTTCCTGAATGTGGTCAATGATATACATTATTTTTTCACGTAAGGAATTTGCATCATTGGAGGGAAAAACAAAGCCGTTAACCCCATCGGAGATATATTGCGAGATTCCTGCAGCATCGGAGCACAGGCTGATGCAACGGAACATCATTCCTTCAACAATTGTGGTCGGAGTGGCATCGGCGCGGGAAGGGGCAAGGACACAATCGACCACGGGATATATCTGGTAAACCTCTTCTTTTGTTATTTCACCCAGCATTTTGACATGCGGGCAGGCAACGGCAAGTTTCTGAACCAGCTCAAAATATTCGGGCTGTATATTGTCGCGTGGCCCAGAAAAGATAAACTCTGAACGTTCCGCATAGGAAGAGGGAAGATCCAGGATTGCATTAGCCAGAAGATCCTGTGCTTTCAGCATCTGAAACTTCGCAGGCATGAAGAAGCGGATCTTGCGATCGGAAGTGGTGGGTTCGTTATCATTGTTTTGGTACATATCTTTCAGACCCATATGAAAAACAGGGCTGTTGATGCCGTAGTATTTACGGACATAACTGCTTGTCGCATCGGTTACAGAAAGAATTCTGATGTTTTTACTCAAAAGAGCGAAGTGGATGAGCTGTCCATAGGTACTTTGGAATAGAACCTCCGGTTCATGCAACCACCATAATACCGGCATATTCCGGTTTTGAAAAAATGGCAGAAAATCACCGCTTATCAAAGTGTTCATAAATACAAGATCAAAGGATTTCCACAGAATGGGATCGCAGCCGGCAAAATTCAGACAGCCGCCGATGTAAACAGAAATATTTCGTGATAAGATATCATCACGCAGATTTCCGTCAGCTTCAGATAAAAAAAAGACATTATAATGTTCCTGAAAAAAATCAAGCAGTTCGATCAGTACAAGAGGTGCACCACCGCGCTCCAGACAATGCGAAACGATCAGCATGTTCTTTCGGTCCAGCTGGTTGGCTCCCGAGTTACATATATAAGTTTGTGCGCAGTGCTTTTGCAACTGCGAAGCGATAAACGAATCATTCATTTTTGTTCTCCAAAACGGGAAAGCTGCATACGGGTGAAGGAAAGAAAATACATGCCAAACAACTCCTGCAGCAGGAAGTTTGTGTTGTTTATCTGACTGGGTCTATTGTATATCAGTTTTGATATGGCTGCAATGCAAACAAATGCAGGCTGTCAGGGGAAAGCAGATAGGGAACAGGATGTCCCGGACAGATTTTTATACGAAAGAGAAAGTGTATCAATGAAAAAAGTATTTTTTATGGACTGGAAAAGCTTTGGTAACGAAGATATATTGGATGCATTTGCGCACAGGGGGGATTTGAATGTTATCCGTTATCCGTTTCAGAACACGGATAAACGGGATGATCCGGAATTTGAAGATCATTTTTCAAAGGATCTGCAGAGGGAAGCACCTGATTTTGTGTTTTCGTTTAATTTCTATCCACTGATATCAAAAGTATGTCAGAAATGCAGCATGAAATATGTGTCATGGGTATATGACAATCCGCATATTGCACTTTATTCCTATACACTGATCAATTCCTGCAATTATATCTTTCTTTTTGATTATCAGATGTATGCACATTTTGCAGCGCAGGGGATTAAAACGGTACATTATCTGCCTTTGGCGGCATCTGTCAGAAGACTGGACGCCATGCAGCCTGGAAAAAAAGAGCAGGTGCAGTATGGAGCAAAAGTTTCATTTGTGGGCGCAATGTATACGGAAGCGCATACCTTTTATGATCGTATGGAACCAAAACTGGACGATTATACAAAAGGGTATCTGCAGGGAATCATGAATGCGCAGATGCAGATTGACGGGATGAATTTTGTGGAAGAGTGCCTTTCACAGACGGTTTTGGATGGTATGATGAAAGAGCTTCCGGCACCTCCCAATGCGGATGGGGTTGAAACATCGGCCTATATTTATGCACAATATATGATCAATCGTAAGATTACATCGACTGAGCGTACACAGATTATACGGCAGATCGGAGAAAAATACCCTGTAAAGCTATATACCAAGGATAGAGCGTATACTGCACCAGGAGTAATGAACTGCGGTCAGATTGATTATTATGACACAATGCCTTACGTTTTCAAATGTTCTGCCATTAACCTGAATATAACCCTGCGCAGTATCCAAAAGGGTATTCCACTGCGGGCATATGATATTATGGGCTGCGGGGGATTTTTACTGACAAATTTCCAGGAGGATTTTTTGCGCTTTTTTGTTCCGGGTGAAGACTTTGTCTATTATGAAAGCAGACAGGATATGATGGAAAAAATCGGATATTATCTGCAGCATGAAGAAGAACGCAGACAAATTGCAGAATGCGCCCATCATAAGATTGAGCTGGATCATACGTATGATATAAGAGTAAGTCAAATGCTGGAAATGATAGGAGAATAAGGGGGCTTTATTCTGCATGGACAGAAATCTGTCAAAGTGCTATGATACAAAAAGTATGCAAAAAAAGTTTGCGTTGCAGACCCTGCGCGGGGCGCAGAGTCTGCTGATTTGTGAAAGGAAATCACTGTGATGAAAAAAGCACTGATTATCGGAGCGGGTCCTGCAGGACTTACTGCGGCGTATGAACTTCTGACAAAAGACAGGGATATGGAAGTCGTTGTTTTTGAGGAAAGTGAAAAAATGGGGGGAATCTCCAGAACGGTAGACTATAAGGGAAACCGCATGGATATGGGCGGACACCGCTTTTTTTCAAAAGTACCGGAAGTAAATGAATGGTGGGAAAAGATGCTTCCCCAACAAGGTGCACCGACCTGTGATGATATTATTCTGAAAAGACCAATGCAGATGCATGAGGGTGGACCGGATCCGGAGAAAACAGATCGGGTCATGCTGCGCAGAAATCGTGTATCCCGCATCTTCTTTGATCGTAAATTTTATGATTATCCGATTTCTCTGAAGATAGAGACCTTTAAGAACATGGGACTGGGAACAACCATGGTTGCCGGTTTCAGCTATATCAGAGCATGTATTTTCAAGAGAAAGGAAAATTCTCTTGAAGATTTTTATATCAATCGTTTTGGTAAAAAACTTTATTCCATGTTTTTTGAACATTATACGGAAAATCTGTGGGGACGTCATCCCAGCCAGATCGATCCATCCTGGGGCGCACAACGCGTAAAGGGTGTTTCCATTATGGCTGTTGTAAAAAATGCACTCAGCAAACAGTTCGGTAATAAAAATCGTAAAGTTGAAACTTCTCTGATAGAAGAATTTTCCTATCCGAAGCTTGGTCCCGGAGAACTCTGGGATGTGACTGCACAGGAAATAAGTAAACTTGGCGGAACAATCCTGACAAATGCAAAAGTGACCGGGATTCATAAAAATGAACAGAACCATATTACGGGAATTACCTATGAACAGGATGGAAAAGAACTGTCGATGGAAGGGAATCTGGTAATCAGCTCCATGCCGATCAAAGATCTTGTTGCGGGAATGAATGATGTTCCGAAAGATCCGGCAAGAATTGCAGCAGGACTTCCCTATCGTGATTATATGACAGTCGGGGTTTTGATTCCGCACCTGAATCTGGAAAACAAAACGAGTATTCCTACAGTTGGAAATATCGTACCGGATAACTGGGTTTATGTACATGACAGAAGTGTACAGATGGGAAGATTCCAGATCTATAATAACTGGTCACCATATCTGGTAAAGGATTTGGAGCATACGATCTGGATGGGACTGGAGTATTTCTGTAATGAAGGCGATCAGATGTGGACGATGACAGATGAGCAGTTCGCAAAGATGGCAATTGATGAGATGATTACCCTGAAACTGATAGACAGCAGTAAAGCGGTCATGGACTATCATGTAGAACGTGTAAAGAAAGCATATCCTGCATATTTTGACACCTATGAGGAGATGGACACACTGGTAGATTATCTCAACAGTATTGACAATCTTTATTGTGTGGGTCGCAACGGACAGCATCGTTACAACAATATTGATCATTCCATGTGTACATCCTTTGAGACAGTAAAGAACATTATCAGCGGAACACGTGATCGCAGTAATATCTGGAGTGTTAACACAGAGATGGAATATCATGAGGAAAAGCAGGATGAATCTCAGAAAGAGGAAGTAGAGATTGACTGATGATCCGGGACACATGTTCATAACAGGATGCGGTGCTATGCACCGCATCATTTGCGTGAATAAGCAGAGCCATGTGGAATGCGGCTTCGTCGTGCTTGCACGAACGAAAGACGCATAACATATGGCGAGCAACACGACCGAGGAGCCGAAGGCTTCGAAGGTGGTGTCTGCTTATTCAAAAAGGCAGAGCCATGTGGAATGCGGCTTCGTCGTGCTTGCACGAACGAAAGACGCATAACATATGGCGAGCAACACGACCGAGGAGCCGAAGGCTTCGAAGGTGGTGTCTGCTTATTCAAAAAGGCAGAGCCATGTGGAATGCGGCTTCGTCGTGCTTGCACGAACGAAAGACGCATAACATATGGCGAGCAACACGACCGAGGAGCCGAAGGCTCCGAAGGTGGTGTCTGCTTATTCAAAAAGACAGAGCCATGTGGAATGCGGCTTCGTCGTGCTTTTTATAGAAAGGCAAAAGATCGTATGAAAAAAATCAGTATTTTGATTCCCTGTTATAATGAAGTAGAAAATGTTGATGCAATCAGTGCGGCGATAGAAAAAACTGTAAAAGCCGATTTGCCGCAATATGACTATGAGATTGTTTTTATAGACAATGCTTCTACAGACGGAACAAGGGATAAAATTGAAGGAATTTGTGCAAATAATCCTAAAATCAAGGCGATTTTTAATGTCACAAATTTCGGACAGTTCAATTCACCTTTTTATGGACTTTGTCAGATGGATGGAGATTGTGTGATACCTGTGTGCGCGGATTTCCAGGATCCGGTGGAAATGATTCCGATTTTTGTGCACGAATGGGAAAAAGGGCATAAAATTGTAAGTGGAGTGAAGTCTTCGAGCAAAGAAAACGGGTTTATTTATTTTCTCAGGTCGATATACTATAAATTAATCAAAAACATGTCTTCCGTACATATGATTGAACATTTTACAGGATTCGGACTTTATGATCAGACCTTTATCCGGTTACTCAGACAGCTGGATGATCCGATTCCTTTTGTACGTGGAATTGTAGCAGAATATGGAACGGGATTTAATTTGAAACTTGTGGAATATGAACAGCCGAAGCGCCGTGCAGGAAAGACACACAATAATTTTTATACCCTGTATGATGCCGCCATGTTGAGTATTACATCCTATACAAAAGTGGGACTGCGGGTTGCAACTATTTTCGGATTTCTGGCTTCCCTTGTTGATGTGGTAATCGCAATTATTTATCTGGTTTTGAAACTGACGAACTGGTACAGCTTTCATGCCGGTTATGCACCAATGATCATTGGTGTTTTCCTGATTGGTGCGATTGAGCTGTTTTTCATCGGGCTGATGGGGGAATATATCCTGAATATCAATACCAGAACGATTCACAGACCAATCGTGGTAGAAGAAAGAAGAATTAATTTTCAGGATAAACAGGAAGAGCAGAAGTGAACTTAAAAGTAAGTGCAGAGAATGCAGAAAGGCAGGGTGATCAGAATGACAGTTTTCCAGATGGATTTTTACAAAGGGAAAAGGGTACTGATAACAGGGCATACGGGCTTTAAGGGCAGTTGGATGTGCAAAATGCTGATAAATGCAGGCGCACAGGTGACGGGATATTCCATGGAGCCGCCGACGCAGCCGAATCTGTTTTTACTCAGCGAGGTTGCATCTCATATCAAGTCAATTAAAGGAGATATCCGGGATCTGCGGCATATGCTTGAAGTATTTGATCAGATACAGCCTGAAATTGTGATTCATATGGCAGCACAGCCGATTGTAAGGGATTCCTACAAAGAACCGGCGTATACATATGAAACCAACGTTATGGGAACTGTCAATGTGCTGGAGTGCGTAAGACAGTGTAAAAGTGTTCGCTCATTTGTTAATGTAACAACGGATAAGGTTTATCTGAATAAGGAATGGAACTGGGGATATCGAGAAAATGAGGAATTAAACGGATTTGATCCATATTCCAATTCAAAATCCTGTTCAGAACTGGTTACGGGATGCTATCGCAATTCCTTTTTTGATGCAGAAAGCACTGCGGGTCGCCAGATTGCAATTTCGACGGCGCGTGCGGGAAATGTGATTGGTGGAGGTGATTTTGCAAATGACAGGATCATTCCGGATTGCATTCGGGGCGTGCAGGCAGGAAAAGAGATCATTGTCAGAAATCCCTATTCAACAAGACCGTTTCAGTTTGTTCTGGAACCGATATACTGTTATCTTATGCTCGCTGCCGGGCAGTATGAAGATCCTTCACTTGCAGGATGCTATAATGTGGGGCCGGATGACTGCGATTGTCTGACAACAGGCAACCTGGTCGATCTTTTTTGTGAGAAGTGGAACGGCGCCGGCATGGAGCAAAAAGCATCCTGGAAAAACATCAGCGATCATGGACCGCATGAGGCCACTTTCCTGAAGCTTGACTGTGCAAAAATCAAGACAACGTTTGGGTGGCAACCGCACTGGCACATTGATACGGCAATGGAAAAAATCATTGAATGGACAAAGGTCTGGCAGGAGAGCGGCGATATTCCGGCCTGTATGGATCATGAAATTGAAGAATTTTTAAAATAAAAAAGTGTGACACGCATAGAATGGTAGTTTAACCGTTTGATGCGTGTCATATAGCAAGAGGTCATTTGTACCTTTTACAATATTTTCCGGATATATTATATTGATCAGATCAAACAGAATAGGATAATTTATGAATCGAAAACTTGCAAAGTCAGCATCCAGAGACTTTATATACAGTGTATTGGCACTGATGGTATATAACGGTGTTCTGCAGCTGGTCATTTACCCCTTTTTAAACGGAAAGATGGGAGCAGAGGCGTTTGGCACGGTGCTCTATCTGATATCGGTGGTTTCTGTTATGGGAGCCAGTTTTGGCTCAGGTGCAAGTTATGGCAGAATGGTTGCCAAAGCACACCGGACGCAGACAAACGGAGATTACAATATTTTCCTCTGGGGAATAGCAGGAATTTCGGTTTTTGTATCACTGATTACACTTGTTGTCTTACATGAGTTCCAGATTGGTCTTTATTTGCAGCTCCTTGTACTGATGGTTATTTCTGTATTCCGTTATTATGCGGATGTTCAATACCGTATGACGATTCGTTTTAAGGAATACTTTATCTTTTATGCTGCGATTGCAGCAGGGAATCTGCTGGGAATTGCACTATATCCGGTCAGCAAAAGCTGGTCGTTGACCGTTTTTCTGGGAGAGTTTCTGGCGGTGCTGTTTACTTTCTGCAGCGGAACGATTTTCAGAAAACCATTTTTTGAGAAATCTCAGGATTTTAAACAAAACATGCATGCAGTATGGGTGCTTTCTTCAGCCAATCTTGTATCCGCGCTGATACTGAATTCAGATCGGTTACTGATCCGTATACTGATAGGAGCACAGGAAGTTACGACATTCTATACTGCAACACTGATCGGAAAGATTGTTGCAATGCTGACGACACCGTTAAACGGGATTATCATCAGCTATCTGACTAATTATAAAATGAAATTTACCAAAAAAATATTTGCAGGCGTATGTGGTATGATGCTGATCGTTTCGCTGTTAGCTTCTGGTGCATGTACATTTATTTCATATTATTTTGTTAAAATCATGTATGCGAATGTGTTTGAGGCAGCAAAGCCGTATTTTCTATTGGCAAATGCCGGACAGATATTCTATTTTATATCAGGATCTCTGATGGTCGTGGTACTGAACTTTACAAAAGAGAAATATCAGTTGTATATTAACATTGTTTATTTGATCGTATTTGCAGTTGTTGTGATACCTGCGATCCTGATGTTTGGTTTAAATGGTATTGCATGGGGACTTTTGATTACAAATATCATAAGATTTATAATTGTAATGCTGGTAGGCTTCAAATTCATTCAATAATGCTATACAGAAACTTTATATAAAAACAGAAAAATGTGACGAATACTTGCATTTGAGAGCATATTTCTGTATAAAAGAGAAATCAGTAAAAAATCATAAATGCAGGAGTGTGTATGGATAGAATATGTATTGTCGGGATTGCAGGAGGTTCCGCATCCGGAAAAACAACAATTGTCAATATGATTAAGGAAACATTCGGAGATGATATTGTAGTTATCAGCCATGATTCCTATTATAAGGCGCATGATGAACTAAGCTACAATGAACGTTCCAGATTAAATTATGATCATCCTTCTTCTTTTGATACAGACCGGATGATTGCGGATGTAAAAAAACTGAAGGCAAATAAGGCAGTGGATATACCGGTTTATGATTACACCATTCATAACCGTTCCGACGAGACCATTCATATTGTTCCCAAGAAAGTAATTATTTTAGAGGGAATTCTGATTCTGGAAAACCCGGGACTACGGGATCTGATGGATATAAAAGTGTTTGTGGAAACCGATGCGGATGAAAGGCTGATGCGACGTATCCGCCGCGACATGGCGGAACGTGCAAGAAGCATTGAGTCAATTCTGACGCAGTACTCTGAAACGGTCAAACCAATGCATGAGCAGTTCATAGAGCCATCCAAGAAATATGCGGATATTATCATTCCGCGGGGCGGCGAGAATCTGACGGGAATTCATATTCTGCAGGAACATTTGAAATCAATGCTCAGATAAAACGGGGAGACAGAACCATGATACTTATCATAATAAGATTATTGGTCTGGATGGTTGTGATTCCGTTTCTGATCGGATTGATACCACTTCAGATTCTTCCGCAAAAAAGGCAGACGGTTATTGTTACATTTATTTCCGGATATCTGCTTTCTTTTGCTGTTTTTGAACTGATTGCCATACCGTGTATGATGAATATTGAATACGGAAGTTTTCATTATACAACGAGAATTTATGCAGCAGCGGAACTATTACTTGCGGCTATTGGGATCATGCAAAGTTATGCGAAGATCAGAAAAGAAATGCGGCTTGCAGCACCTGTCGTGAAAAATAAGTCTTTTTCAGGCCGGAATTTGAAGAATAAACTGGCGATTGTTTTTCCGGGTGACTGTTATGCAGAGGCAGAAGACCTTCTGAACCCGCGGAGTGATGTGACAATATACAGACAGCACTTTTCTGCAGAAACCATGATCTTCTGGCTGATTTTTGCGGCGATCGTATTATTTCAAATGTATATGGCGTTTACACATGCTTCCTTTGACGGAGATGATGCTTATTATGTGACGGAATCACTGCTTGCACAGCAGGCAAATGTAATGAATACGATTTTACCTTACACGGGCTCATCAACATCACTTGATATCAGACATGCGCTTGCAGTAATTACAATGTGGGTGGCGTTTATCGCCAAGGCAGGTGGAATTCATGCAACGATCGTCTCACACACAGTTCTTCCGCTTCTTTTTATTCCTTTCGTGTATATGGTTTATATGCAGATCGGAATGATTTTGTTCCGGAGAAAAAAAGAAATGATTCCGATTTTTCTCATTGTGCTCAGTGTGATACAGATGTTTGGAAATACATCAATTTACACACCGGAAACTTTTTTCCTTACCAGAACGTGGCAGGGAAAATCACTGGTATCCAATCTTGTAATACCGCTCCTGATCTGGCTGTTTCTATGGATCAGTGAAGAATACCAGAATCTTTCCAGGGCGAACAGCAATACTCCCTTATTGGAGAAAATCAGTCCCTGGATTCTGATGGGGCTGGTGAATATGACCGGCGGGATATGCAGTTCCATGGGAGTGATTCTGGGAACAATTCTGATTGGCGCATATACAATAGTCATGCTTGTTATAACGCGTAGAATCGGTGTTTTGCTGGGTGCTTTTTTATGCTGTATTCCAAATCTTGTTTATGTTTTGATTTATCTCTCCATTTTGAGATGAAAGGTAAGGAACCAATATGTTCGGTATTTTTATGGAAAGTTGGGTAATCTTTAAACAATATTGCGGAACAGGTTTTTTACCGGTTGTATTTCTTGCAGCACTGCTATATCTTTTGGTCACTGAAAAGGAACGTTATAAGAGAATTGTTCTGGTTTATGTTCCGGGACTTGTTTTTATATCTTTTTTTATCCCCATTACCCGAATCGTTTTTGTTGCAGCGATGGATGAAGGGGCAACTTATTATCGCTTTTTGTGGCTGATTCCAATGGGGCTGATCATTGCCTATGCAGGATGCAGGGTGATCTATCAGCACAGAAGAATCGGACTGGTGGTAATCACGGCAGTGGTGGTTTTAAGTGGAAGCTGTGTTTATCGGAGCAGTCTGATTACCAAAGCCGAGAATCCATATCATATACCACAGACAGTGATCGATATTTGCAATCTGATTGCGCCAAAAGATGGTGAACCACGTATCCGTGCAGCGTTTCCTTCTGAACTGGTATATTTTGTCAGACAATATGACACAGATATCATGCTGCCATTCGGGAGAGAAATGGTTGAGACGCAATGGGACTATTATAATGCAGTATATGATGTCATGGAAAAACCGGAAACAATTGATACAAAAGCACTGATTGAGGCAACAAGGGAAACGAAATGCAGTTATGTTATTCTTGCGGTAGGCAGGAAGATGACACAGGATCCGGCAACGTGTGGTCTGACCCTTATTGCAACAATTGGAAAATATAATATTTATGCAGATCCGGAAATCATGAATTCCTGAGAGAAAAAGAAAAAATGTTGTTTAATTCCTATTCGTTCGTATTTGTTTTTTTTCCGGTGTTGTTTATCGGGTATTATTTAATTGCGTATTTTCAGAAGATCCCCGGAAAAGCGGCGGTTATGATGAAGCTATGGCTGATTCTGATGTCGCTGTGGTTTTTTGCGTCTTTTGGCTGGAATTGTACAGGACTTTTATTAATAAGTTGTACTTTTAATTTTTTGATTTATCTGCTGATGGAGAAATTTCACAAAATCCGAAAGGCAGTCTTTATATTCGGGATAATAGGAAATCTGGGACTTCTTCTTTATTTCAAATATGCAGGTTTTTTTGCGGGGATAATGGATCAGTTTACGGGATCCCGGACGATGTCTGCGGCAGTACTGCTTCCACTTGCAATCAGTTTCTACACGTTTCAGCAGCTCTCATTCCTTTCGGAGGCGTATGCAGGGACAATAACGGCATGCAGCCTGCTGGACTATGCGGTTTATATCACCTTTTTCCCAAAGATACTGCAGGGGCCGATTGTACGTTTTGATGAAATGAAGCCGCAGTTTGATCATATGTCTGCAAACAGATTACAGGCTGAATCTGTGTACCGTGGAATTCTTCTTTTTACATTCGGACTCTCCAAAAAGGTTCTTCTGGCAGATACACTTGGAAAAGCAGTGGATTATGGTTATTCAAATCTGACGGGACTGACGCAGCTGGATGCAGTTATTGTGGCAGTCAGCTATTCTTTTCAGTTATATTTTGATTTCAGCGGATATTGTGATATGGCACAGGGTGTATGCTGCATATTGGGAATACGGTTGCCACAGAATTTCAATCTGCCATATCGTGCCAGAAATATTTCTGATTTCTGGAAAAGATGGCATATGACGTTGACAAGATTTTTTACAAAATATGTATATATACCGCTGGGCGGAAACCGGAAAGGTGCATTACGGATGTATTGCAACGTGTTTCTGATTTTTCTGCTGAGCGGTTTCTGGCATGGAGCGGGATGGACGTTCCTGATCTGGGGAGCAATGCATGGGATACTTTCTGTATTCACGAAACTGCTGCGGCAGTTAAAAATACCCCAGTTACCAGGAAAAATCGGACATGTGCTGGCGGTTTTTCTGACTTTTGTGTATGTGACAGCCGCGTGGATCTTTTTCAGGGCGACCTCTGTTGCACAGGCATGCATAATGCTGCAGAAGATTATTGGGAGACCGGTTTTACAGATTACGCCCGCGCTTGCGAAATGCTTTCGCATGGATGAAATCTGGTATGTACTGAAAGTGACACCTGTAACAGACTGGAAATATAGTGGTGTAATATGTATGTGGCTGATACTGATTGTTTCAGCGGTGTTCTCTTTTGGAAAAAACAAAGCCGAGGATCTGGCACTGAAAAGCCGAATCTCCTGCAGACAGGCATTTCTGGCTGGTATTTTAATGGTTTGGAGCATACTGACATTTTCAAATGTCAGTACTTTTCTGTATCTTAATTTTTAAGGCGGCGGGTGTATATAAAAGAGATGTGGATGAAGCAAAGTGACAGAATAAAGAAAAAAACAAATAGAAATAAGTATGCGGTGCATGTACTTGCAGCTTTTTTTGCAATTGTGATAACCATGCTGACTGCAGTATGCATTCTGGTGGTGACAGTAGATCCCTTTTTTCATTATCATGAACCACTGAAAAATTTTCCCTATGTGGTGGATAACCAGCTTTCACAGAATCCCGGTATGGCAAGGAATATGATTTATGACAGTTGTATTATCGGCTCTTCCATGACGGTAAACTTTGATACCGATGATTTTAGGCAGATCATGGGAATGAATACGATAAAACTCAGTTACAGCGGGGCACTTCCGCATGACGATTACAATATTCTGAAGCTGGTATTCGATCCGGATTCCCATGCAAGAAAACAGGAAAATGTAAAAGCGGTATTTCTCGGAGTGGATGCAATGACTTATACAGCCGGAGTTTCTGATACCAAATATCCGATTCCGGAATATCTTTATGATAAGAATCCATTTAATGATATATCCTATTTGCTCAATAAGGATGTTTTGCTGGAATATATTCTCAGACCGGTTGTCAATCGGGATCCGACGGATCTTTCTCAGATATATGCCAGTTGGTGGACACCGGATTATTATAATATACAATGGGTTATGCACAATTATGAACCTTCTGCAAAAGTTTCAGAAGAAATGCCTGCTGATGAGCTGATTTCCGGAACAAAAGATAATCTTGAAAAAAATATCCTTCCCTTCATTAAGGCACATCCGGAAACCGAATTTTATATGTTTTTCCCGCCATACAGTATTTTGTACTGGAATGATGTGCAGAACGAAAATCATTTTGAGGCAACCTTAAATCAGTATGAATACATTGCGGATACACTTTTGCAATATGATAATGTGCGGGTTTTCTATTTCCAGAATCTGGAAGATATTGTAACAAATCTAAACAATTATGCTGATTATACACATTATAAGCCTGAAATAAATAAGTATATGGTTACATGCTTTGCGAATGGTACCTGCGAAGTAAAAAAAGGACAAATGTCGCAGCAACTGCAGAAGATGCGCGACATAGTAGAGCACTTTGATTTTAAAGGCCTGTTTTCTACGGATTATTAAATTGTTAAGAAAATATTAATGATTTTATGGTACAATCAGATTTGGGTGAAGCGTCACCCAAATCTGAACGAGATTGGAAAAGCAATCTCGGCATGAAAAAGTGCAAATTGCCCCAAGCAGGAAGAAATCACTGAACAGTAAAAGTGGAATATCGTTTTCTTTATATTGGGGGAAATGTGTAGGAGAATACAGATATGGAAAAAATAATGCAGAGTCGTATGGATCGAGGCTTTCAAATGTATCAGAAAGAATATGAAGATAAGGCTTTGGAAGTGCTGCGCTCAGGGTGGTATATTCTGGGTAAGGAAGATGAGGCATTTGAAAAAGAGTTTGCAGCTTATATAGGTACAAAGTATGCAGTTGGTGTTGCAAGCGGACTGGATGCATTATGGCTTGCCTTTCGTGTTTTGGGAATCGGAAAAGGAGATGAGGTAATCGTTCAGGGAAATACCTATATTGCAAGTGTTATGGGGATTACCATCAATGATGCAACTCCGGTTTTTGTAGAACCGAATTCCTATTATGAGATAGATGAAAATCGTATTGAAGAGAAAATAACAGAGAAAACAAAGGCAGTTCTGGTGGTACATCTGTATGGGCAGCCAGCCAAAATGGATCGGATCCGTGAAATATGTGACAAACATCATTTGAAACTGGTAGAGGATTGTGCACAGTCACATGGTGCATGCTTTGACGGAAAAATGACAGGAAGTTTTGGCGATATCGGATGCTTTTCTTTTTATCCATCCAAAAATCTGGGAGCATTCGGCGATGCCGGTGCAGTAACAATGAATGATCCGGAGCTGGAGCGACTGGTAAAGATATACAGAAATTATGGCAGTGAGAAGCGCTATCATAACATGGTAGTCGGGGCCAATTCCAGACTGGATGAACTGCAGGCGGGTCTTTTACGGGTAAAACTAAGACATATGGATGAGATTACCGCCCAGAGGCATGAACTTGCTGCGAGATATAATGAAAAGATTACAAATGCATTGTTTATAAAGCCGCAGGAGGTAATACATACCAACCCGGTGTGGCATCAGTATGTGATCCGTGTACCGCAGTGCAGGGACGAATTGAAAGCATATCTGGAAGAAAAAAATATCGGAACCATTATACATTATCCGATTCCGCCACATCTGTCACAGGCTTATCAGTATCTCGGAATACCGGAGGGGACACTTCCAATTACGGAACAATATGCAAAAGAAGTATTATCACTTCCAATGTATACGGGTATGACAGTTGAAGAGCAGGATTATGTGATTGATACATTAAATGCGTTTCAGAACTAATATTTTAAACGGAGAATAGTAAATGGATAAAAATAAACTCAATCAGGACAGACATGATAAACGTAAAAAAACTGAAATTTTTGTGATTGCAAATGTTGTGCTTCTTCTTGCAATTGTATTGATTGCTTTGTTTTCTGTGTTCAAGCTTATGAAGTGGAATAAAGGACAAAAGGTAGTGCTTGATCCGAATGCAAGTTCAAGTGCATATGATGTTGAAGTTCTTGACCAGGTATTTTTGCAGCCCGAGTCAGATCTGGAAGGGCACAAGGATGACGGGAAGGAAACAATACTGTGTCTTGGTAACGATCCTTTTTCAGATGATACGACAGATAGCGGAATGGCCGGGATGATTGCCCAAAAAACAGGTGCCACAGTTTATAATGCTGCATTTCCTTCTTCAACAGTAGCAATTAAAAATGCAACATTTGATAATTCCTATCCGATTGATATGTACAGTTTCTTTTATGTATCACAGTTTATTGCAAAAAATGATTTTTCAGCAATGGAGCAGCTTGCTCCGACAATGGGAAATGATCAGTATGTAAAGTCTGTCGATACACTTAAAAGTGTGGATTTTAACAATGTCGATATGATTGTAATCATGTATGACGGGCAGGATTATCTGAATGGAAATACCTGTTATGATCCGAATAATGACGCGAATCCGCAGACATATTCCGGTGCATATGACAGTGGAATAAAAGCCATTCATAAGAAATATCCTTTTATCCGGATTGTGGTTATGTCACTTACATATTGTCTTGCATATGACAAAGACGGGAAGATGATTGATGCGGATAATGAAGATCTCGGGGACGGGAAGCTTTCCACCTATCTGGTAAAACTGATTGATGTATGTGAAGATTGTGGTGTCACAATGATTGATAATTATTATGGAACAATTGATGCAGATAATTATAAGGATTATTTGACGGATAATATTCATTTGAATAAAAAAGCGAGGGATTACATTACAGACCATTTTGTAAAGGTGGTTTTTTCTGACGGTTCATCCGGAAGCTCTGCAAGTACAAAATGATGAAATGAGGTCGAATGAATCATAGCAGGTGATTTACAACTAAAATGTAAGGGCTAAGCGGTGAAATGTTTTGAAAAAGAAAGTTCATTTTTTTGATATTATTCTTTTACAGATGGTGGTTGTGATTTACAGTATCAATACAGTAATAGCCAAGTTTGTATCAGATCAGCCATTTCTGTCATTTAAGTTTATTATGTTATATCTGCTTGAATTTGCAGTACTTGGTATATATGCGATTTTTTGGCAACAGATGATCAAACGGTTCGAGCTTTCGATTGCATATGCAAATAAGGCAATGACGCTTTTGTGGTCATTACTCTGGAGTGTTCTGATTTTTAGAGATTCTGTCACCCCTGCGAAGGTAGTTGGGGTGTTGCTGGTGATAGCAGGTACGATTATTCTCAACAGTGAGGTGATGGATGAGAAGCCAGAGGAGGATCAGATGGTATGATAAAATATCTGATTCTCATGATCATAGCAGAGCTGATAGCGTCCTCTTCACAGATTTTGCTAAAAAAGAGTGCAGGAAGAAAATACAGTTCCTTTTTGAAGGAATATCTGAATATTTTAGTGATAGCAGGTTATGGAATGCTTGCAGTATCCATGCTGATCTCAATTATCTGTTACGGCGGACTGGGATATATGAATGTAGTTGTTATGGAACCCATCGGGTATATTCTGGTCATGTTTATGAGCCGGATCGTTTTTAAAGAAAAGATAACACCTAGAAAAATAAGCGGGATGATACTTCTGCTGGCGGGTATTCTGGTGTTTTATCTTGTGTAAAGTTGCTTAATCGTGATACGGATGATAGAATGTACACTGTATTTGGTCAGATCAGGTACATCATAAATATAAGATATGTAAATACGTGTGACAAATATATGGGAGTTGAGTGTAATAATGAAAAAAAGTTTGGGACTATTTCAACATAATCATAAAACGGTAAAGCGGAGAACAGCCGTAAAACGGAAAAAAAATGATTATAATGACAGACGTTATAAGCGTGATGAATATGAAGATGATGATATAGAAGACGATGACCGTTATGACGAGCGGGATGAAGACGATGATCGCTATGACGAGCGGGATGAAGACGATGACCGTTATGACGAGCGGGATGAAGACGATGACCGCTATGACGAGCGGGATGAGGATGATGACCGCTATGACGAGCGGGATGAAGATGATGACCGCTATGACGAGCGGGATGAAGACGATGACCGTTATGACGAGCGGGATGAAGACGATGACCGCTATGACGAGCGGGATAAGGATGATGACCGCTATGACGAGCGGGATGAAGACGATGACCGTTATGACGAGCGGGATGAAGACGATGACCGTTATGATGAACGATATGAAGATGATTATTATGACGAACAGGATGATAATGACCGAAATGATGATCCGATATCTGATGATTATTATGATGACGGGTATGATGATTATGATGAAGATGAGGATGAGGATTACGAGGATCAGGAAGAATATCATTCCCGGAAACAAAGCAGAGGTAAGAGCAGAAAAAGAAAGGGAAAGGTCCTTCCTTTTCTGAAAAATGCGAATGCAATGGAACGTGTGGCTTTGCTGGCAGGCGGAATTGTGATTGCAGTAGGTGTTTCAGTCGGAACAATATTTGTACAGGCACAAGCCAGAAATCGTGAGATTGCTTCCTTTAAAAATGTTGGATCACAGTTGAATGGTGTTCAGGTAATCGGGCAGAGCGGTCTTCTGGCAGTTGCAGATGCCCAACAGGCAAAAATGGCAGCTTCAGATGCTGTGTCAGATGCCGCCGACTCTGCTTCAACAGAAGATGCAAATGCAGAAGTTCGCGTCAGGATAGCACTCGCTACCATAAAGAAAGATCTTAAAATTAAATTTATCAATCGGGAAAACGGGAAGCTTGTTGCGAATGTTCCGTTTACGATTAAGGTAGAAGGACCAAAAGGAACAGATACCTATAACGATGATGATATGGACGGTATCATTTATAAATCGGATATTCCGGCAGGAACTTATACCGTAACAGCGCAGCCGCTTGATTCAAAGTATGACAGATATGAAATTTCGACGGATGCACAAAAAATTGCGGTTAAGGACACCATTACCTATAAAAAAGTAGATGTCAAGGATGAGATTAAAACGGAAGCACAGGTCAATGTTGCCAAGGAGGATACGCAGGTACAGAATACGCCTGTGGAATCTGTAAAAAAAGATACAGTGGAATGGGTGGAATCAACCAAAACAGAAGTTGGAACAGATGACAGTACAACAGCCTATTCTGCAATTGACAAGTCTACAATAACAGATCCATCTGCCAGTGCAAAGCTTAATATAAAAGGGCTCAGCAGATTTGACGGAGTGAATTTCAGTGTCAGCGGAGCTTCCGCGATGACGGTTAATGATACTGGGACGTTGCAGGCATTGGGGGTTCCCAGTGGAGGAAAGGTTACCTGGAACTCTGATAGTGCGGCAGTATCGGTTGATGGGAGCGGTAATGTGAAGGCCGTTTCAGAAGGCAAGGCAAAAATTACTGCAACATGCAATTATACTACAATCTCATCGGAAGCTACCACAGTGGCAACTTCAACCAAGGATGCAAGCGGAAATGTAAGTGCCACAACTGCAACAACGACCAAAAATGTTTCCGAAGACAAAACAGTTACCGCATCTATTGATATAACAGTAAGTAAAAAAGCAGAAGCGGCAACCTATTCGCTGACACCTGCAACAGCTTCAGTGGCAGTCGGAGGAACGGTTCAGCTGACTGCTTCCTCTACGAATTTAAGTGATACCAAGGTAACATGGAGTTCCGCAAATACTTCTGTTGCAACGGTCAGTGATACAGGACTGGTAACAGCAGGAAAGACTGCAGGAACGGCTGTAATTACGGCAAAATACAGTGATGGAACGACAAAGACAACTACGATTACAGTAACAGAAACAAAATATACGATTACAAGCGTCAGCATAGACAAATCATCCATTACAGTCGGGGGAACAGCAACACTCACGGCAGTAACAGATCCAGCAGGCGGAACAGTTACATGGACCTGTGATAAAACGGCTATCGCAACAATAAAGGATAAGACCGTTACAGGAGTTTCAGCAGGAACAGCAACTCTGACAGCCGCATGTGGATCTTCGACAAAAACGCTTGCACTTACAGTGACAAGTGATAAGGGTGCAGTTACACTCAGTCCCACAAAACTGACGCTCCTTGTCGGAAAAAACTCGACATTGACAGCTGCTGTTACAGATATGTCTGATAAAACAGTAACATGGGCATCTTCCGACAGCTCAGTTGCGACAGTATCATCAGCGGGTAAGGTTTCAGCTGTAAAGGCAGGAACAGCAACAATTACTGCTACTTCGAGTGCAGACAAGTCAAAAACGGCAACCTGTGCAGTTACGGTTGTAGACAGTGCGTCTGTTCTGAAAGACAAAAATGGAAACACAGTATATATTCTGGATAAGAATGGAAAGTATGTGCAGGCAACCTATGCTGATTACTATACGGCATCGAAATTCTATGTGCAGACGGCAGGTAAAAAGTATAAATATACCGGTTGGCAGACGATTGATGGAAAAACCTATTTTTACGATAAGGATGGGAATGTCGTAACAGGCGAGCAGACAATACAGGGAGCCAAATATACATTTGGCAGTGATGGGGTACTGCAGACCGGTTCCGGAAATATGGGAATTGACGTATCCAAATGGAATGGTAATATAGATTGGGTCGCAGTAAAAAATTCAGGAGTTTCCTTTGTTATTATCAGGTGTGGTTACAGAGGATCTTCAACGGGGGCATTGATCGAAGATCCGAAATTCAGAACCAATATTAAAGGTGCGACGAATGCCGGAATCAAAGTCGGCGTATATTTCTTTACGCAGGCAATCAGTGATGTGGAAGCAGTTGAAGAAGCATCCATGGTTGCAGATCTATGCAGTGGATATAGCTTGTCATATCCCGTTTATCTGGACGTGGAAGGCAGTAACGGAAGAGGAGATACAATCGATACCGGAACCAGAACGGCTGTCTGCAAGGCTTTCTGTGCTACGATGGCAAATGCGGGTTACGGAACGGGAGTATATGCAAACAAAACATGGCTGACATCCCGAATCAATACAGCAAGTCTGACCGGATATAAAATCTGGCTGGCCCAGTATGCGGCTAACCCGACTTATTCGGCAACACGGTATGATATGTGGCAATATACATCAAAGGGCTCAGTAACAGGCATTACGGGTAAAGTGGATTTAAATATCTGTTATTGATATATTCAAAAAAGAATAAGGGTGCAGTGTCAGAACTGCAGAACGGAGCAAATGCATGAGAACTTATCTTGTAACCGGCGGAGCGGGATTTATCGGATCCAATTATATTCACTACATGTTTAAAAAGTATGGTAATGAAATTCGCATAATTAATGTGGATGCGTTGACATATGCCGGAAATCTTGAAAATCTCAAGGATGTGGAAGAACTTGATCATTATACTTTTGTCAAAGCGGATATCTGTGACAGAGACGCGATTGACAGAATCTTTTCGGAGAATGACATTGACAGAGTGGTTCATTTTGCGGCGGAAAGTCATGTTGACCGCAGCATTGTGCATCCTGAAATATTTGTGCAGACGAATGTTCTTGGTACGGCAACCATGCTCAATGCAGCCAAAAAGGCATGGGAACTTCCTGATGGATCTTTTATGGAAGGAAAGAAATTTTTGCATGTGTCAACGGATGAAGTCTATGGATCTTTAAGTGAAGATGGCGGATATTTTTACGAGACAACACCCTATTCTCCGCATAGTCCTTACAGTGCAAGCAAGGCTGGTTCAGATCTGCTGGTAAAAGCTTATATGGATACCTACCATTTCCCGGCGAATATCACCAATTGCTCAAATAACTACGGCCCCTATCAGTTCCCTGAGAAACTGATCCCGCTCATTATTCACAATGCACTGAATGGCAAAAAACTCCCTGTATACGGAGATGGAAAAAATGTCCGTGACTGGCTTTATGTGGAAGATCATGCAAAAGCAATCGATATGGTTCAGGAGCAGGGCAAACTGTTCGAAACATATAATATCGGCGGGCATAATGAAAAACAAAATATTGAAATCATAAAAACAATCATTGATCTTTTACAGGAAGAACTTGCAAATGACGATCCGCGTAAAAAATATATCAGTTATGATCTTATCACTTATGTGGAGGATCGTAAGGGACATGACAGAAGATATGCCATTGCACCTGATAAAATCAAAAAAGAAATCGGTTGGGAACCTGAGACAATGTTTAAAGAAGGTATCCGTAAGACCATCAACTGGTACTTTGAGCATCAGGAATGGATGGAGCATGTAACAAGTGGAGACTATCAGAAATATTATGATAGTATGTATCATATTGGATGAAACATGAGGTGAAAAATGAAAGGAATTATTCTGGCAGGAGGTTCAGGAACCAGACTTTACCCTCTTACAAAAGCAATTTCAAAACAGATCATGCCGGTGTATGATAAACCGATGATTTATTACCCATTATCAACGCTGATGCTGGCAGGCATCCGGGAGATTATGATCATCTCAACGCCAAGAGATCTTCCGGTATTTGAAGAACTTTTGGGAAATGGAGAACAGCTTGGGCTGCATTTTGAGTATGCAGTGCAGGAACAGCCACGTGGACTGGCGGATGCATTTATTATAGGAGCTGAGTTTATCGGAACGGATTCTGTTGCACTTGTCCTTGGAGACAATATTTTTTATGGACAAAGCTTCTCCAGCCTGTTGTCCAACGTTGCAGACAGAAAAAATGGCGCTACAATTTTCGGATATTATGTCAGAGATCCCAGAGAATATGGGGTTGTTGCGTTTGATGAAAATGGAATGGCTGTATCCATTGAAGAAAAACCGCAAAATCCAAAGAGTAATTATGCAGTTCCGGGACTCTATTTTTATGATAATGAAGTAGTAGAGATTGCTAAAAATATTAAACCCTCTGCACGCGGTGAGATTGAGATTACAAGCATCAACAATGAATATCTGCGCCGTGGAACACTTCATGTAGAAAAGATGGGGCGGGGATTCGCATGGCTTGATACAGGAAATCATGATTCACTGCTTGATGCCGCGGATTTTGTTTCAGCTTTTCAGAAGAGACAGGGATTGTATATTTCCTGTATTGAAGAAATCGCTTATAAAAAAAGATTTATTTCCAGGGATCAGCTGTTGAAACTGGCAGAACCCCTGATGAAAACGGATTATGGAAAATATCTGGTAGAGGTAGCGAATGGACTTTAAAATCATCCGGCTTGCAGTTCTGATGTTCATCAGTTTATTGGCGTTGATTCTGGTTGTAATTTATGCTACAAATACTGCCAGAATTGACACCCTGATCAACGGGACAACAGATGCATCAGCAGAAAGTGCAATATCAGCGGCGGAAGAAATATCTTCTGACTACGGTGAACAGATTGGAGACAATCTGAAAGCGTTTCTGGCGGATGAGAATTTTTTTGACCAAAATAGTGCATTGGAGGAGATATCCTCTCAGGATGTGCAAAGCGTCTCCATGGAAGTCAGCCCGGGGAAAGGAAGCATTGCCGTCAAAATCATGAATGAGCGGGGTGGTCTTGAAACGGGAGAACTTTTTTCTGTTTCGGTCACAGCGCAGAAGAACAAGGGAAATACGCATGCTTCCAAAACAGTCAGGGAAAAAGTTTATACTGACGATGATATGAATGGAATTATTGAGGTTGATGACTTGTCTGTCGGGTCATATCTTGTGAGAATGCAACAGATACCAGGCTATCATATTCCCGTAACCGGCGTAATGACGGAGGTAACACAAAACGCAGAAAATACCGCTATGACAGAAATATCAGGTTCTGCGGGCAGCAGTACAGGTAGTAGTTTCAGGTAAAGGACAAGAAATAAGAATGGAGAAAGAAAATGGGAAAGATTACTGTTGAAACATGTGAGATTGAAGGACTGAAGGTGATCACACCGGCGGTTTTCGGAGACAGCAGAGGATATTTTATGGAAACGTATAACCGAAATGACTTTGCAGATGCGGGAATCAATATGGAATTTGTGCAGGATAATCAATCTGCATCCAGAAAAGGTGTACTCAGAGGACTTCATTTTCAAAAACATTTCCCGCAGGATAAGATCGTTCGTGTTGTAAACGGAGAAGTTTATGATGTGGCAGTGGATCTGAGACCCGGATCAGCAACTTTTGGAAAGTGGCACGGAGTGGTATTGTCTGCAGAAAATAAGAAACAATTTTATATTCCGAAAAATTTTGCGCATGGATTTCTGGTATTGTCGGATTATGCGGAATTTACATATAAATGCTCAGATTTCTATCATCCGGATGATGAGGGCGGACTAATTTGGAATGATCCGGAAATCGGAGTAGAGTGGCCACTTCAAGAAGGAATAGAATTAATCTTTTCGGATAAAGATCAAAAATGGGGAAATATTGCAGCGTATAAGCAGGAACATCATCTGTCCTGATTGCCGGAAGAGGAAAATGATTTGAAATCATCAGATAAAAAGAAGACCTCTTCGGGGGTGAATATAAATAAAAAAGAGCGTTTGCCCGGAATCGGTGCATTACCTAAAAAATACGGAATCGGAATTTTCCTTGTGTGCGCATTTATTCTGGCACTGATTATTGGTTTTCATTACAATCCCTATGCAGATCAGACAACGGAGATGCTCAAGAAAATATGTGCCTGTATTCTGATCACAATCAGTTGTATCCTTTTTGTTGCATGGTACGATAAGCTGATGGTTTTACCTGTAGAACTGTACAACAGCAGAAAGCTGATCTGGCGCCTTTCTATCAATGATTTTAAAAAGAGATATGCAGGCTCCTATATGGGAGTCGTCTGGGCACTGGTACAGCCGGTGGTAACAGTATTGATGTACTGGATCGTATTTGATAAGATATTTCAGTCCAGATCACAGCTTGTAGCGGGCGGAGTTGATGTTCCTTATGTACTGTTTCTGACAGCGGGACTGGTTCCCTGGTTCTATTTTCAGGAAGGTCTTTCAAACGGTACAACATCGCTGCTGGAGTATAATTATCTGGTAAAAAAAGTTGTATTTAAAATCAGTATTTTACCACTGATTAAAATCATTGCAGCGACTTTCATTCATCTGTTTTTCTGTCTGTTGCTGTTACTGGTTGCCGCAGGATATGGCTATTATCCCAATGTATATACGCTTCAGATTTTTTATTATATGTTCTGTGAATTCATGCTGATGCTGGCATTCAGTTATGCAACCTGTGCGATACAGGTGTTTTTTCGTGATCTGATGCAGATTATTAGTATTGCACTGCAGCTTGGGCAGTGGGCAACACCGATCCTCTGGAATATTAATATGCTTCCGGATAAACTGCAGTGGATTATTAAGCTGAATCCGGTAACTTATATTGTAAATGGATATCGTAGTTCAATTTATGAAAAAAGGTGGTTTTTCGAGCATTTTTATTCTTCTACCTATTTTTGGATTTTTACCGTCGCAGTGTTCTGTATCGGTGCGGTTATTTTTAAAAAGTCAAAAATTCATTTTGCAGATGTAATGTAACGGATAAGAGACAGAGCCGAAGTTATTTTATTTTGATAACAGGCATAGAGGATTATATGGCAGAAAAAGAAGTTGCGATTCAGGTCACCGATCTGACCAAAATGTATAAATTGTACGATAAGCCTTCTGACAGACTGAAAGAGGTACTGGGACTCTCCAGACAGAAAAAATATAAAGAGCATCTTGCTCTGAATCATGTAGATATGACGATTTATAAAGGTGAGACAGTCGGAATCATTGGAACAAACGGTTCCGGGAAATCCACCATTCTGAAAATTATTACAGGTGTACTTACCCCGACATCAGGAGATGTTATGGTAAAAGGTCATATATCTGCGCTTCTTGAACTCGGTGCCGGATTTAATATGGAATATAACGGTATTGATAATATCTTTCTGAACGGAATGATGATTGGATTTTCAGAAGAAGAAATAAAGAAGAGATTGAATGCAATTCTTGATTTTGCCGATATCGGCGACTATGTTTATCAACCGGTCAAAACCTATTCGAGCGGTATGTTTGTGAGACTCGCATTTGCGGTTGCAATTAATATTGATCCGGAGATTCTGATCGTTGATGAAGCATTATCTGTCGGAGATGTTTTCTTTCAGGCAAAATGCTACCATAAGTTTGAGGAATTTAAAAAGCAGGGAAAGACCATTCTGTTTGTTTCGCATGATTTAAGCAGTATCAGTAAATATTGTGACAGAGCACTTTTGCTGAATCAGGGTGTTAAACTGGGAGAGGGAACGCCCAAGGATATGATCGATACCTATAAGCGTGTCCTGGTCGGACAATATGAACTTCCGGGAAAAAGCAATGTAAAGAGCCTTCTGGATGATGATGAAATCAGGGATCTTGCGCAAAAAGATGTGGAAGAAGCTGAAAAACAGGTGGGAACTCCTGCAAAAATGAAGAGGGATAAGACTTCGGGCAGTGAGGATATACATGGAGAACCTTCTCATATGGTACAAACATCTCAGAAAGCCAAAAATCCAAATCTTCTGGAGTATGGGAACGGAGCAGCAGAAATTTCCGACTTTTTTATAACAGATGCAAAAGGAACACATACTTCTGCGATAGAAAAGGGAACGGAATTTACGGTTCATATGAAAGTGCGCTTTATAAAAGATGTATCGGCACCTATTTTTGCATTTACGCTTAAGAATACGCTTGGGATAGAGCTTACGGGAACCAATACAATGGTGGAAAAGGCATTTCTGGAACCGGTAAAGGCCGGCGCGGAAAAGACAATCACATTCACGCAGAGCATGAATCTGCAGGGTGGAGAATACCTGATTTCCTTTGGCGTGACAGGATTTGAAAACAGTTCATTTACCGTATATCACAGGCTTTATGATGCACTGAATATTACCGTTGTGTCGGATAAAAATACGGTTGGCTATTATGATATGAATTCTAAGGTACATGTGACAGATACAGATGCATAACTGCATAATCTGAGGAAAGCTGCGGATGGAGAAAGTAGATAAAATCGGTAAGGTAAACCTGAATTATGATCATTATAATGGTATGGATCTATATTGCGATGGCGATGTGGAGGATATACTGCTTGACATCGTAAAAAATCACAGTAAGGAAGAATATCCCGATATTATAGAAAAGAATGCGAACTGGCCAATATTGTATCATTTATCGGAACAGCGCAGTAATATCGTAGAGTGGATTCCAATGACACATACCGAGAAAGTACTGGAGGTTGGTTCAGGATGCGGTGCAATTACAGGGGAGCTGGCGAGAAAATCTGCCGGTTTAACTTGCGTGGATCTGTCCAAAAAGCGCAGTGAAATCAATGCATGGAGAAATCGTGATTGTGACAATGTAACCATTCATGTAGGGAATTTCCGCGATATCGAACCGGATCTTGACAGAGACTATGATTACATTTTTCTGATTGGTGTATTCGAGTACGGACAGGGATATATTGGCGGTGAGCATCCATATGAGAATTTCCTGAATATGCTGAAGGGACATCTTGCAAAAGGCGGCAGAATTGTTATAGCGATAGAGAACAGGACCGGACTGAAATATTTTGCAGGCAGCAGAGAAGATCATCTCGGAACTTATTTTGCAGGAATTGAAGGGTATCCGGAAGACAGTGTGGCCAGGACTTTTACCAGAAATGGCCTGATACAGATTTTTCAGAAATGCGGAATGCAGGAATATCAGTTCTATTATCCTTATCCGGATTACAAACTGATGACGATGCTGCATTCAGATCATTACATGCCAAAGCTCGGTGAATTATTTGACAATGTACGTAATTATGACAGAGACCGCATGACTTTGTTTAATGAGAAGTATGCTTATGATGGTTTGATTCAGGATGAAATGTATCCGGAATTTGCAAATTCATTTGAGGTAATTCTGGGACCCCCATTTTCTGTTGCATATTGCAAATATTCAAATGATCGTGCTGATGAGTTTAAAATTCGAACGGATATCAGTACTGACAAAGCCGGCAGAAAGGTTATTCAGAAACATCCGCTTACAGAAGCTGCAAGAGAACACATTGTAAATATTCGCGATGCATATCTTGCTCTGGTGGAGCGGTTTAAAGGCGGAGACCTGGAAATAAACGATTGTCAGATTGAAGATGAAACATCTGTTGCGACTTTTTCATATGTTAACGGGGTACCATTATCGGCACTGTTGGATAAATGTCTGGCTGCAGATGATATGGAGGGCTTTCAAAAACTGTTTCAGGAGTATCTGAGACGGATCAGCTATCGGGATGATTATCCGGTTGCAGATTATGATTTGATTTTTCCAAATATTCTTGTAAATGGTCCGATATGGACAGTTATTGATTATGAATGGACATATGGAAAAACAATTCCTTCCCGTGAAATTGCTTTTCGTGCATTGTATTGTTACATGCAGGAAGATCAAAAAAGGATGAAACTGGATGTGGATAAGATGTACAGACTGCTCGGACTGTCCAGTGAAAATGTCGCAGTATTGCTGGAAGAAGAAGCTGCATTTCAGAAATATGTCACGGGAAAGCATAGTTCCATGGTGGAATTATGGAAGATGATTGGACAGAAAAACCGTATTCCGAAGGAGCTTCGAGCAGAAGACCCGAATAATGTGATTGTTGACCGTATTCAGGTTTACAGGGATTATGGTGAAGGCTATACAGAGGAATATTCTGAATATGCTGAGGATGAATATGACCAGTCCGGCAGCGTAACGGTTGTGATTTCAGTAGACAAAGACGTGAGGGCTGTTCGTATTGATCCTGCATTTACAACATGTGTCGTTACTTTGAAAGCAGTTTTGTGGAATGGGGTATCTATTACAGAAGATGATACCGCAGTAACAATTCATCCAAACGGTGCATGGTTATCCGATGACAGTATTGTTTTTGATACTGAGGATCCCGGCATAGAATTCGGACTGGAGGATGAAAATCTTAAGAGAACAGAGCAGGATCAACTGACAGTGACGATGATCATGTCTTCTGTTGCAGGGATAACGGCAAAGAATCTGGTTGATTATCAGACAGAGGATATGGAAGATACTGTTGCTGATACAGCGCACACATCATCGCTGGCACAGCAGATTCAGAAGATTTTTCGCAGGTGATACAGTATATGATTAAAAAGATAATTCGTGATATTTTAATACAGCGGCAACACAGATTGTATCGTAACAGGATTCGCTGCAAACATATCTATTATCATGACTGGGAAAATGACTGGGAAAAAATAAATCCGAAACAGAACGGACAGAAGCGGATACGTGCCATCCGATATGATCAGATCAGTGCTCTTCTTGAGAAGATTGTCAAGCAGGAAACGAATTCTACCGATATTCTGATTTTTATGGGAAATTGTGGAAAACTGACCCGGCATGCGGATGCATATGTGGAAAAATATTTTGACGAGCATCCCGACACGGTATTATTGTATGGGGATGAGGATTGCATTGACAGTGAAGGAAAAGTGAGTAACCCATATTTTAAACCTGACTGGTCACCGGATTCCTATCTGGATGCATTTTATGTGGGAAATATTTTTGCGGTACGAACACAGGCATTTGTAGACTTTTTGAAAAAAAATAAATGTAATTTTATATCCGATGTATGTTCCGGCGATATCCTTTTTGGAAAACTGGCAGAATTTGCAGGCGGCTATGCGCGGCGCGATGGCTTGCATTTCCCAATCGGGCATGTAGACGAAATTCTCTTTCATAATATGTCAGGGGAGAGTCTTTTTTATGGCAGAGAATTCTCGGAAAGCATGCATCAGCTTTCCGAAAAAGCGCTGATCAGTATGATCATTCCGTCAATGGATCATCCTGCAATCCTGAAGCAGTGTATCGAATCTGTTATTTTGCACGAAAGCGGAGACACTGCACATGTTTCTTATGAAATCATTGTGGTGGATAATGGAAGTTCAGCGGAAAATAAAGAGAAAACAGAGAAAATACTGGAGCATGCAAAAGAAAGCAGTAAATGCACAGCAGTAAAATATCTGTATCAACCAATGTCATTTAATTTTTCCAAAATGTGCAACATGGGTGCAGCAGCAGCTTCAGGAAATTATCTGTTGTTTCTAAACGATGATATTGAGGTCATTCAGGATGGATGGCTCAGAGAACTTGTTTTTCAGGCATCGCTTCCATGGGCGGGCGCGGTGGGCGCCAAGCTGTTGTATCCGGGTACAGACCTGATTCAGCATGTCGGAATAACCAAAGTAAGACTGGGACCCATGCACAAATTACAGAAACTGCACGATGAAGAAAATCATTATTTTGGAATGAATCAGGGGATTCATGATGTGATAGGCGTGACAGGAGCCTGCCTGATATTGTCAAAGGAGCGTTTCACAGAGGCTGGCGGTTATCCGGAAGAACTCGCGGTTGCATTTAATGATGTGGATCTGTGCTATACGTTATTTGAAATGGGTTATTATAACATTGTCTGTAACCATGTGAAACTATATCATCATGAGTCACTCAGCAGAGGGGATGATACAGCGGATACACAAAAGCTTGCCAGGCTCGGGAAAGAGTACGAGACACTGATGAGCAGGCACAAAATGTTAGATGGAATAGATCCCTTTTATCATAAATACCTGACAGACGATGAGCATATTGCGGATTTCCTGCGAATGGAAGAAGCTGACAGACAGGTACAGAAGCTTTCGTATGCAACCTTTAAAGCGCTTTCCGAAGGATATCCTGCAGAGTGGACCGATCAGTGCCTTCGTATCGGAGTAGAATATGCGGATACCATGGAGAGATGGATCCATAATTACAGGCTTACAGAAGATGGTCTGGCAGATGGCTATTTCATAAAAGGATATTGTTTTGTAATCGGCTCGGATAATGCATTGTATCACAAAAAGCTTCTTTTACGTCCGGCGGATGGAACTTCCGAAAATCCTGTTCCACAGGGAAGTATGGTATATGAGGCAGAGGTATATGAATGTTATCGGGAGGATATAAGGGAGAATCTGGCAGGGCAGGTAAACGTTGACCTGACAGGCTTCAGATTAAGGATACGTGCAGATCAGTTCGAACCGGGCAAATATCAGGTTGGTATGCTGTTTGCAGATCAGACTTCCAGACAGAGAATCATAAACTGGGCACCGAATCTTTTACTGATTGCAAAGGAACGGTGATTTACAGGAAAGGTTTAATAAAAATGGAACAGGATAAAGAGATAGATTATAAAGCAGCATATGAACGGGAAAAAATAAAGAGCGCAGATCTTGCACAGAAGGTAGCGACACTGGAAAATAAGAATCAGGAACTGGACAGCAAACTGAATCGAATCAGGAACAATCCGATCTGGAAAGCATCTACCCCTGTACGCAACAGTGTCCACTGGATAATCCGTCAGAAAGACAGGCTCAAGAACTGTGGTTCTGTACATGGCGTGATTGCGAAGATAAAGTATAAACAGATTGAGAAAAAGTGTATGGCGCATTATGGAACAGAGAGTTTCCCGGATGCGGACAGGATACAGCAGGAAAGTAATACGGTTTTTCCAAGGATGGTTGTTGTCAGTATCCTTATTCCGCTTTACAATACACCTGAAAAATTTTTACGTGATGTAATTGAATCGGTTCTGCATCAGACCTATGGAAACTGGCAGCTGTGTCTGGCAGACGGATCGGATCAGGCGCATGCTTATGTGGAAGAGATTGTGCGGGAATATCAAAAAGGCGCACAGGCTCTTTTGCCGGACGGCTCATCCAAAATCATATATCAGCGGTTGGAAAAAAATACCGGAATAGCCGGGAATACCAATGCATGCCTTACACTTGCAACAGGAGATTATATCGGGTTGATCGACCATGATGATATTCTTCATCCTGAGGCACTTTATTATTATGTAAAGGCGATCAACGAGCAGGATGCTGACTACATATACTGTGATGAGACAACCTTTGCGGGAGAAGATATCAATCACATGATCACGATGCATTTCAAACCGGATTATGCGATTGATAATTTGCGGGCCAATAATTATATCTGCCATTTCAGTGTATTTGACAGAAAATTGCTTGATGGAACAGAATTGTTCCGATCCCAATATGATGGCAGTCAGGATCATGATATGATTCTGCGATTAACAGACCGGGCGCAGCACATTGTTCATATTCCGAAACTTTTATATTATTGGAGATCCCATGCAGGTTCAACGGCATCCAGTATAAGTGCCAAAAGTTATGCAATCGAATCAGCCAGAGGTGCAGTTGCGGATCATTTAAGAAGGCATGGCTATGAGCATTTCAGAATTACAAGTACACGTGCTTTTGAAACGATTTTCAAGATAACATATGAGATTCAGGGGAATCCCGGAATTTCAGTCATTATTCCAAACTGCGATCATGTGCAGGATTTGCGGCGTTGTCTGACATCAATCTATGAGAAATCGACCTATGACAATTATGAGATTATTGTGGTTGAAAATGGTAGTACGACCCCGGAAATAAAAAGCTATTACAGGGAACTGGAATCCGGAGCGCTGCGTGAACGTGTTAAAATTGTGAATTTCGAACGAAAGGGAAGCTTTAATTATTCTGATGTTGTCAATTATGGAGTCAGAAATTCAAACGGGGAATATGTACTGCTGCTCAACAATGATACACAGGTAATTACAGTCAACTGGATGGAAGAAATGCTGATGTATGCACAGCGTTCTGATGTAGGTGCAGTTGGAGCAAAATTGTATTTTCCTGACAGAAAAATACAGCATGCGGGAGTTGTACTGGGACTTGGCGCACACAGAACGGCAGGGCATTCTCATTACAGACAGGAAGGCATGAATCTCGGATATATGGGGAGACTTTGCTATGCACAGGATGTATCTGCAGTAACAGGAGCATGTCTGATGGTGTCACGTACAAAATATGAAGAGGCAGGGGGATTCGATCCTTCCTTCGCAGTATCCTTAAATGATGTGGATTTCTGTCTCAGGCTTCGTGAAAAGGGATATCTGAATGTCTTCACACCTTTTTCGGAATTGTACCATTTTGAATCTGCATCAAGGGGACTCGATCTTGCAGGAAAAAATGCAGAACGATATAATCTGGAATCCGAGCAGTTTCGTACCAGATGGAAAACGGTTCTGGAAAAGGGAGATCCCTATTATAATCCCAATTTCTCGTTGGACAGAAGTGATTTTTCATTGAATGTGGAAGGTTATAGCAGTTTGAGACAGGAATAGAACAAAGAAAAAATATCATGCTATTGCTTTTACTTTTTTACACGTATATCTTTATAATAGAGATGTTTCATAACAGAATTTGCAATATTTGAATGAGGAGGATACAGCCATGAGCAATGCACAAAAACAATTGGAGTACTGGCTTTCAGATTCATATTTTGATGATGCGACAAAGCAGGAACTTCTGCAGATCCGAAATAATGAAGAGGATGTGGAGGATCGTTTTTATAAGGAACTGGAATTTGGAACAGGCGGACTCAGAGGTGTGATTGGTGCGGGCACCAATCGTATGAACATTTATACGGTTCGTAAAGCAACACAGGGACTTGCCAATTATATAAAGAAAATGGGCGGCGAAGATAAAGGTGTGGCAGTTTCGTTTGACTGCAGGAGATTTTCTCCCGAATTTGCTGATGAAACAGCAAGATGTCTTGCTGCAAACGGAATAAAGGCATATGTGTTCGATGAACTGCGTCCCACACCGGAGCTTTCCTTTGCACTTCGCAGACTGCATTGCATTGCAGGAGTCATGATCACAGCAAGCCATAATCCGCCGGAGTATAATGGATACAAGGCATATTGGGAGGACGGTGCGCAGGTAACACCGCCTCATGATAATGGCATTATCGGTGAAGTACAGGCAATTACGGATTATCATGAAGTAAAAACAATGTCCCGTGAAGATGCTGTGAAAGCAGGGCTTTATCAGATCATTGGTGAAGAAATGGATGATGCCTATATGATTGAACTGAAAAAGCAGATCATCCACCCGGATGTCATCAAAGAAGTGGCAGATCAGTTCAAAATCGTTTATACGCCTTTTCATGGAACAGGAAATATTCCGGTTAGAAGAGTACTTGCCGAACTGGGATTTACAAATGTATATGTTGTTCCGGAACAGGAACTGCCGGATCCGGAGTTCACAACGCTTGATTATCCCAATCCGGAAGATCCCAAGGCGTTTAAGCTTGCACTGCAGCTTGCAAAGGAAAAGAATGCGGATATTGTTCTGGCAACCGATCCGGATGCTGATCGTCTGGGGGTATATGCACTGGATACCAGATCAGGAGAATATATTCCGTTTACAGGAAACATGTCAGGGATGCTGATCGGAGAATATATTCTGCGTGAACGTACAGCGGCAGGAACAATGCCACAGGATCCGGCATTTGTCACGACGATCGTAACGACCAATATGGCAAAGCGCGTTGCGCAGAAGTATGGTCTCAAATATATTGAAGTATTGACCGGTTTCAAATATATTGGTGAACAGATTAAATTATTTGAGGAAGAACATTCCTACAATTATGTTTTCGGATTGGAAGAAAGCTATGGCTGCCTTGCAGGAACACATGCAAGAGATAAGGACGCAGTAGTAGCGGTAATGATGCTCTGTGAACTTGCAGCATGGTACAAAAAGCAGGGAAAGACGATCTGGGATGCCATGCTTGATATGTATGATGATTATGGCTATTACAAAGAAGGTCAGTATTCCATCACAATGAAGGGAATTGAAGGTGCAAAGGAAATTTCTGCACTGATGGAACGTCTTCGTAAGAATCCCCCGAAGGAATTCGGTGCATGGAAAGTGGAAGAATTCAGAGATTATAAGACCGGAGAGACACTGAATCTGCAGACCGGAGAAAAAAATACAACAGGGCTTCCGGAGTCCAATGTCCTTTATTTTGCGCTGGATGATGATTCCTGGTGCTGCGCAAGACCTTCCGGAACAGAACCCAAAATCAAGTTCTATATGGGAGTAAAGGGCAAAAATCTTGCAGATGCACAGCAAAAAGAGGATGCGCTTACAGATGCTGTAAAACTGATTATTGGTCAGTGATTTCTTCTATAAAATTTATAATAAATAGCACACAGTACCGGTTCATGGTATGATGAGCATGTCATAATGATAGCTACAGCTGATTATGATTTGTTCAGTAAACCGGTGTTGTGTGTTTTTTACTGCAAAGTGCGCAGATTATGAGCTTATGAAAACGGACTGTCACAGTAATTATTTGCATATCGAGGGAATACAGGAAAAAGACATGAGTCTGAAAAATGCATTTTTCAAAACAATTTCATATGCGCGCAGAAATGGCATAAAGGCAGCATGGTATGCAGCAGCGGAGCGCTTGCAGGATCAAAAGAAAGAATATACCTTTTGTGGCGTTACGCAGGAAGAACTACAGTGTCAGGCTACACATTACAGAAATTGGATAGAGGAAGGTGCTTCGATTCCCAAAATTACGATTGTGGTCCCCTGCTATCAGACTCCTGAGAAATATCTGGTCAAAATGATTCAGTCTGTTTTGGATCAGTCATACGGGAACTGGGAACTGGTTATTGCAGATGCAACGGAAACGGATCATGAAAATGCACAAGATGCAAATCAAATTGCAGGAATAGTTGCAAAAACAGCTGCAAATGATAAACGTGTCATATACCATCATCTGATGTGTAACGGAGGTATTTCAGATAACACCAATTCCGCAATAGAACTGGCTACAGGAGATTATATCTGTCTGCTTGATCATGATGATCTTCTGACACCGGATGCAATTTATGAAATGGCACAAACGGTTTTAGTCAGAATGAAACAGTCAAAATGCAGGAAACTGAGTGAATGTCCGCTTTATCTTGTATACTCGGATGAAGATAAATGTGACGGGGAAGAAAAACGTTTTTATGAGCCAAACAGAAAACCTGATTTTAATCTGGATTATCTGCTTTCCAATAACTATATCTGTCATTTTTCCATGTTTCGCGCTGATGTACTCAAAAGTCTCCGCTTTCGAAAGAAGTATGATGGGGCGCAGGATTATGATGTGATTCTGCGTACCTGTGGTGCTGCTTTGACGCAGGTAAATGAAGCTGCAATCTGCCACATTCCCAAAGTACTATACCATTGGAGATGCCACAGCGGTTCAACTGCATCAAATCCCTCCAGTAAACGGTATGCATATGAAGCCGGGCGGAAAGCAGTGGAAAACTTTCTGCAGGAACAGGGAATCGGTGCATATGTAACGGAACTTGGACATGTAGGTTTTTACCGGGTCAGTTATCAGCCGGATGTCTTTACAGCAAGAACAGATATTGGCATAATAGGCGGCAGGCTCGAAAATCGAAAAGGAACGTTATGTGGTGGAATATATCTGCAGGATGCAAGCGCTTTGTATGAAGGACTTCCCAAAGGCTTCAGCGGTGGGGCTCAGCACCGTGCAGTTTTGCAGCAGGATGCAGATGCAGTTGATCTGCGCTGTATGCGTATAAGACCCGAACTGCAGGAAATTTTTCAGCAGATAACCGGATTACAGTATCAGGAGACTTCAGATGGGGAAAGTAATCCGTCGATTCCGGATTCCTGGGATGAGATGGCAATCAGGCGATGCAGCACTGCTTTTTGCAGTGCGGTAAGAGAAAAGGGATATCGCATTTTATGGGATCCGGAAATTACAAAAAGAATTTAGGTTGGATACAGGAGGCTGCTTCATGAAAGAACAAAAAGAAATGGAATATGGCGCAGTTACAGTAATTATCCCAAATTACAATGGAATAGATTATCTGGATGCCTGTATACACAGCCTTTTGAAACAGACCCTTCTTCCCCGGATCATTGTTGTGGACAATGGGTCGAAAGATAAGAGTATTCCCTTTCTAAAAGAAAAATACAAAGAAGGGCAGATTCTGCCAGATGGCCGGATACTGCACTTTAAATTAATAGAACTGGGCCAGAATACAGGATTTTCCAATGCTGTTAACGTTGGAATAAGGGCTGCAGATACAGAATATGTTTTTTTGCTGAATAATGACACAATTGCGGATGAACATGCGACAGAACAGCTGATGCATACACTGCGGATTCATCCAAAAGCTTTTTCGGCGGGGGCTAAAATGCTTTCCATGCAGGAAAAAGACCGAATTGACGACTGCGGGGATTTATACTGTGCGCTTGGCTGGGCATTTACACCGGGGAAAGACAGGGACAGCACCTGCTATAACAAGAGAGCATATGTTACTTCTTCCTGTGCCGGAGCAGCAATGTATCGCAGAGAATATTTTGATGAAATCGGCTATTTTGATGAAGTACATTTTTGTTATCTGGAAGATACAGATATCGGATATCGTGCACGTATCAACGGATACAGAAATATATATGAACCGCATGCTGTTGTCTATCACGCCGGGAGTGCAAGCAGCGGTTCGAGGCATAATGAATTCAAGGTTCGCCTCACCGCAGGCAACAATCTCTATTTTTTATATAAAAATTTTACTGTTTTGCAGATGATTTTGAACCTGCCATTTTTAATTCTGGGAATACTTATAAAATATATATTCTTTTCAAAAAAAAATCTGGGAGCGGCATATCGTAAGGGTTTATATGAGGGAGTGCAGAAAATCCTGCATAATCCGCAAAAAAAAGTTCCATTCAAAATGAACCATTTAGGCAGTTATTGTATCTTACAGATAGAATTATGGGTCAATTGTATACGCAGAATTACAGGTTAAGTTGAATAAAATGTACGAATGAGATAAAATAAATAAAATTAAATCGGATAATAAACACTAAGGTATATTATGATCAAGGATAACCAGAAATATTTTAACAGGCTGCATGTTTTACTGGATGGGATAATCGTTGCAGTTTCCTATATGCTTGCCTGGTATTTGAAATTTGAATCAGTATTCGCTTCCCAGAAGCCGGGGGTGTTCGCGCTCTCCATGGAAGTCTATTTTCGTGCACTTTATTTTCTGGTTCCGGGATATCTTGTACTGTATTCCTTTACGAGCCTTTATACACCACGCAGAGCGACCCGTATCCGTAATGAGATTTCCAGTATATTCAAGGCGAACCTGATTGGACTGATTTGTTTCATTGTTATTTTGTATATTATCAAACAGACAAATTTTTCACGTTCCATGATTTTTATCTTTTTTGTGGTGAATGTTATTCTGACCACTTCTTCCCGTATTTTCCTGCGCAAGATACTGCGTTATTTCAGAAAAAAAGGATATAATCTCAAGCATGTGCTTCTGGTCGGCTATTCCAGGTCAGCAGAGGGATATATTGCAAGAATCAATGCCAATCCGCAATGGGGGTATGCAATAGGGGGGATCCTGGATAACCGCGTACCGATTGGAACTTCTTATCATGGAATCAGTGTAATCGGAACGATTGATCAGCTTCAGGATATGTTGTTACAAAACAGCTATGATGAAATAACAATTACGCTTTCACTGGATCATTATGACAAATTGGAAGAACTGGTCAGCGCATGTGAGAAATCAGGTGTACACACAAAATTTATTCCTGATTATACAAGTCTTTTTCCAAGCAATCCTTATACAGAAGATATATTGGGACTTCCGGTCATAAATATTCGGTATGTTCCGCTGTCCAATACAGTTAACCGGTTGATAAAGCGTGCGATGGATATAATCGGTGCATTGTTTGCGATTATCCTGTTCTCACCTGTTATGGTCGCGGCGACAATTGCTGTTCGCTGCAGCAGTAAAGGCCCGATTATTTTCAGACAGGAGAGAATCGGTCTGAATGGTAAGCCATTTATGATGTACAAGTTCCGTACGATGGAAGTACAGGAACAAAAGCAGGAGTCCAAAGGCTGGACAACCAGGAATGATCCGCGTGTCACAGAAGTGGGTAAATTTCTACGGAAAACAAGTATTGATGAAATGCCGCAGTTTTTTAATGTTCTGTTCGGAAAAATGAGCCTGGTGGGACCAAGGCCTGAAAGACCGCAGTTTGTGGAGAAATTCAGGGAAGAAATACCAAGATATATGGTAAAACATCAGGTACGACCGGGAATAACCGGATGGGCACAGATAAACGGCTATCGGGGAGATACTTCAATCAGAAAAAGAATTGAATATGATATTTATTATATTGAAAACTGGTCTGTAGGATTTGATCTGAAAATTCTGTTCGGAACCATTTTTCATGGTTTCGTCAATAAAAATGCATATTGAACATTGTGTATGTTTTGCTTGTATATTTAACCGTTTTGTGGCAGAATAGACGAGTGGTTATGCGAAATGTTAATGGAAACGTAACATTTATATAGATTGAGTAACGAATTTCGATGAATAAGGAGACAAGCCATGTCAAACAGGCGGGATGATGATCGCCGGGACGAAAGAAGAAGTTCTTCCAACCGGGATCAATATGATGAAAGACGCAGAAGTGCATCTTCCAGAAATGATGATTATGATGATGACAGACGCAGAAGCACATCTTCCAGGAACACCGGGGATTATGATGGCAGACGCAGAAGTACATCTTCAAAAAGCAGTAATAATTATGACGAATATCGTAAAACTTCAAACAGTGCGAGGACAGGTTCTTCCAAGAAGTCAAGAAAGGCAAAGCGAAAGAAAAAGACAGTTATTATTCTGGTAATTGAGATTGTGGTTCTTCTTTTACTGCTTTTTGCTTTCTATATGGTATTTGTTAAATGGAATGTCACAAAAGTAGGCAAAGTCGATCTGAATGAAGATGAGATCATCAGTAATATGAATACAGGTGTTGCTGAGAATAAGGAAATGAAGGGTTATAGAAATATAGCACTTTTTGGTGTTGATTCACGAGAAGGAGACCTGGATAAGAACACGAGAAGCGATACGATCATTATTGCATCCATCAATCAGGATACAGGAGCTGTCAAACTTTGTTCCGTATATCGTGATACATTCCTGAATCTCGGAAATGATACTTATACAAAATGTAATGCAGCATATGCAAAAGGCGGACCGCAGCAGGCAATCAATATGCTGAATATGAATCTTGATATGGATATTACCGACTTTATTACAATCGGGTTTGGTGGTATGACGGATGTAATCAATGAACTTGGCGGTGTTACAATTGATGTGGATGAATCAGAGATCAGTCATCTGAATAATTATCAGTCAACTATGGCACAGGAACTGAAGATGGAGTATAAGCCGGTCACCAAGACAGGCAAGCAGCTTTTAAATGGTTTGCAGGCAACTGCATATTGTCGAATCAGATATACAAAGGGTGATGACTTCATGCGTGCACAAAGGCAGAGAGAAGTTATGAAGGCAATCATGGATGTTGCCCAGAAAGCAGATGCTTCGACACTCAGCTCAATTGCCAATAAAGTATTTGATGAGACATATACGTCGCTTGACATTAATGAGATTATTCAATTGCTTGGTGGAATTGCAAATTACAGTATTGTTGCGGATGACGGATTCCCACAGGAACAGATGCGTGCTACAGGAACAATCGGAAAGAACGGAAGTTGTGTTGTTCCGGAAGATCTTTCCAAGAATGTTGTCTGGCTGCATGAATTCCTCTTTGAGGATAATGCTTATACTGCAACAGCCGATGTACAGAGTTACAGTAATGTAATTCAGCAGAAAACATCACAATATCTGAAATAATTAAACAGAGAGTTGAAACTGACAAAGTTTTGCAAAGGAGCCCGGATTCTCTAGGCTCCTTTACTTATAGGAAGGTTTTTATGCTGACAGTTGATGTGATTATTCCCACCTATAAACCGGGTAAAAGACTTCTGCGTTTATTGGATCTGTTAAGCAGACAGTCCGTTTTGCCCGGACATATTATTCTGATGAATACAGAAGAAAAATATCTGAAAGAGCTGTATGATGAAAAGGAACTTGTAATGAAATTTCCACGGCTCAAGATCAGACATTTGGACAAAAAGCAGTTCGATCATGGACAGACCAGAAATGATGGCGTAACATTATCTGATACGCAGGCCTTTCTTCTCATGACACAGGATGCACTTCCGAAGGATACAGAGCTGATTGCAAATCTTGTGCGGGAACTGGAAAAGCCGGGAACTGCAGTTGCTTATGGAAGACAGCTTCCGGAAGAAAATTGTGATCCGGCAGAGGCATACGCAAGATCATTTAATTATCCTGATATTCCGGACCGCAAAACGCAGGAAGATATTGGAAGATTGGGAATCAAAACATATTTTTGTTCAAATGTATGTGCAATGTATCGCAGGGATATTTTTGACTGTCTTGGGGGGTTCACGCATCATACTGTTTTTAATGAGGATATGATATATGCGGGAACTGCAGCAAAGGCAGGATACGCAATTGCATATGTTCCTTCTGCAGCGGTTATACATTCTCATAATTATACCTGTATGCAGCAGTTTCACAGAAATTTTGATCTGGGCGTATCACAGGCAGATCACCCGGAAATTTTTGAAGGACTCAAATCTGAAACCGAAGGAAAAAGGATGGTTGTTCAGACAATCCATTTTTTGCAAAATAATAAGAAGACATATCTGGTTCCACATTATATAATGATGTGTGGTTGGAAATATGCCGGATTTAGATTAGGAAGAAATTATCGTTCTTTACCGCATTGGTTTATTCTGAATTGTACCATGAACAGAACCTATTGGAAATGCGGGATCTGAAAGGAGACATATATGTGCGGAATAGTAGGTTATATTGGAAAAATGCAGGCAGCACCAATGATACTGGATGGGCTTGCCAAGCTTGAGTATCGCGGGTATGATTCTGCAGGAATGGCAATTTATGATGGAAAGGTCATCCATGTTGAGAAAGCGGTGGGCAGACTGCATGTACTTGAAAATCTGACAAAAGGTGGCTCCACAATGCCTGGAACAGCAGGAATCGGACATACCAGGTGGGCAACACACGGAATTCCGAGTGATTTGAATGCGCATCCTCATTGTAATGCAGACAAGTCAATTGCAGTTGTTCATAATGGCATTATTGAAAATTATATTGCACTTAAAAATAAGCTGACGGGAAAGGGCTACCAGTTTCTTTCTGATACAGATACGGAAGTAGTAGCACAACTTCTGGATTATTATTATAATGGTGATCCGTTGCAGACAATTGCAAAAGTTCTGCATCGTGTTGAGGGATCTTATGCGCTGGGGATGATGTTTTCGGATCATCCAGGAGAACTTTACGCAGTCAGAAAAGACTGTCCGCTTATCATCGGCGTTGGTAAGGATGGTAATTTTATGGCATCGGATGTTCCTGCGATATTAAAATATACGCGTTCCGTTGTATATGTGGATAATCAGGAAATTGTAAGAATGACAGCGCAGGAAGTGAAATTCTATTCTGTTGATGAAGAAGAAATCCAGAAAGAAATTGTGACAGTTGATTGGGATGCCAACTCAGCAGAAAAAGGCGGATATGAGCATTTTATGCTGAAAGAAATGCACGAACAGCCCAAAGTTGTAAAGGATACCTTTTCACCCCGGATCAATAAGGGAGAAATTGTAATTGATGAGCTGAAAATCAGTGACGAAGAGCTTGCAAAGATAAAGAAAATTTTCATTGTGGCATGCGGATCTGCTTATCATACCGGAATGACTGCAAAATATATTTTTGAAGGACTTGCACGTGTACCGGTTGAAGTGGATCTGGCATCGGAATTCAGATATCGCAACCCGATTCTGGAAGAAGGAAGCCTGGTTATTGTAGTCAGCCAGTCAGGAGAAACGGCTGACACACTTGCTGCACTTCGTATGGCCAAGGGCGCAGGATGCCCTATTCTGGGAATTGTAAATGTAGTAGGAAGTTCTATCGCAAGAGAAGCAGATTATGTAATGTATACGTGGGCAGGTCCGGAGATTGCCGTTGCAACGACAAAGGCTTACAGTGCACAGCTGATTGCACTATATCTGCTCGCAATGAAGTTCGCACGTGTAAGGGGTAAACTGGATGATGCCGGACTGGCAGCTATGATTGAGGATCTCAGGGAACTTCCGGCTCAAATTGAAATGGTTATGCACAATCAGGAGGAAATTCAGAAAATCGCCAGTCGTTTTCTGGCTGCAAGAGATGTATTCTTTATTGGACGGGGAATAGATTATGCGATATCACTGGAAGGCTCTTTGAAGTTAAAGGAAATTTCATATATCCATTCAGAGGCTTATGCGGCAGGAGAACTTAAGCATGGAACGATTTCTCTGATTGAGGATGGAACGCTTGTTGCTGCAATTTCAACACAGCCTGCGCTTTATGCCAAAATTATCAGTAATATGGTGGAGGTAAGATCAAGAGGTGCGGTTGTTTTTGCGATAACAAATGCAGGAAACACAGAGATTGAAAAAGCTGCTGATTTTGTGATCTATATTCCGGAAACCAATCCGTATTTTACAGACTCACTTGCGGTGATTCCGCTTCAACTGCTGGCATATTATATTGCAGTCGGACGCGGATGCGATGTTGATAAGCCAAGAAATCTGGCCAAGAGTGTGACAGTTGAATAACTGATGAGGAATAAAAGTGGAACTACGAGTAGGAAATGATGCAGATATCCATACATGGGAAGAAGTCACTCTGATCTATCATTCTGCCCTGAAACAAATCAATACCAAAATAGAGATTTTGAATGATGAATTTCAACAGGTACATCGGTATAATCCGATTGAACATATCAAATCACGCATTAAGACTTCCGAGAGTATTGTTAAGAAGCTCAAGCGCCATGGCTACGAGTCTACCATAGAAAATATGGTGAAATATATTAATGATATTGCCGGAATTCGTGTGATCTGTTCTTTTTCAGCGGATATTTATCAGATTGCAGATATGATCAGCAATCAGAGTGACATTAAGGTTATTGCAGTAAAAGATTATATTATGAATCCGAAAGCGAGCGGGTACCGGAGCTACCACATGGTAGTGACGGTACCGGTATATCTTTCTGACCGTATTATTGACGCGAAGGTGGAAATTCAGATTCGAACGGTTGCCATGGATTTTTGGGCCAGCCTGGAGCATAAAATACAGTATAAATTTGAAGGAAATGCTCCGGCACATATTAATTCCGAACTTTTGGAATGTGCACATATGGTATCAGAACTGGATACCAGAATGCTGTCTTTGAATGATGAGATTCAAGCCATCGCAGCCAAAAAGAATGAAGAGATAGTACCTTATTAATGAGGAGTGCCCAGACACCTTTCAGCATCTGGGCTATTATGAAAAAATTATCTATCTAACTAAAAAAGTAATACTGCTTTCTTGTGAAAGTAATTATAATATAGCAATTATATATGTATAAAGTATGAACATACAGTTAATAATGAGTTAACATGCATAATAAAACACAAATAATATGTAAATTAATATACAAAATGCATAATAAATGATAAAGTTATCAATGGTGGAATTTATTTGAAATGATTCAGATACTTTGCGTGACAGTTACGAAAGATGTTTTTCTTACGAAAAGGGTGCGTGAATGTATGTTGGGAGGATGGATTGTGGATAATTTCATGGATAAACTGGCGCAGAAGCTGAGTGCACAGGAAATGATCAAAGCAAATGCCGCAGCAGAAGCTGCGGAAACAGAACGTCTCAGAATACAGGTTGCTAGATACCAGACAGAAATGGAAGAAATCAGAAAAGGCGCTGCGGATATGACAGATCAGATCAGACATCTTGAAGAACTCATTCAGAATAATGCAGGAAAGACAGATATGGATACTTACCAGAAAATGATAGATCAGGTTACTGAAATGATTTCTGCATCTGATACCAATACACATGATGTCGGAGTGCGGGTGTATCGCAATGTACAGGCATGCCTGCAGGATGAGCAGAAAAAACAGACACAGGAACTGGAAAACGCATGGAAAGAGTCAACAGATAAAACAGAAGTAAAGCTTGCAGCAATGATTCAGACTCTTTCCGAGAATGTGAAAAAAGCTGATCTAAATACAGCGGAACAATTGAAAGAAATGCAAAGACAGATGGAGACACTTCAAATTGCTGTAGAACGCAAAAATGGAGGACTTCTTCCGGTTGCAATTTTTACTTTGCTGACATCTGCAGCTGCTGTGGTGCTGATCGTACTGCAGATTATGGAAATTCTGTGATTGCAAAAACAGCTGAAAGAGGATGATAATGGATAAACAAATTTGGCAGCCGGGGAATATGTTGTATCCCATTCCGGCGGTGATGGTAAGCTGTACGCGGCCGGAAGAAAAACCCAACATTATAACAGTTGCATGGGCCGGCAATGTTTGCAGTTCACCGGCCATGCTGTCGATATCTCTCAGACCGGAACGCTATTCTTATGACATTATCAAAGAAACCGGAGAGTTTGTTGTAAATCTGACAAACAGGAAACTGGCATATGCGGCAGACTGGTGTGGTGTCAGATCCGGACGTGATCATGACAAGTTCAGTGCAATGCATCTGACCCCGGTTTCGTCTGTGAAAATCAGGGCACCCGGTATTCTGGAAAGTCCGGTCAGTATTGAATGCCATGTAACACAGTGCATAAAACTTGGCAGTCATGATATGTTTATTGCTGAGGTGTTGTGTGTAGATGTTGATGCGCATTATCTGGATGAAAAAGGGCGTTTTGATATGAAGAAGGCTGATCTTTTGGCATATTCCCATGGAGAGTATTTTACACTGGGAGAAAAAATCGGTAAATTTGGATATTCCGTAGCAGGGAAAAAAAGAAAAAGTAATGTGAAATGAGGAAATTATGGTATTCAGTTCAATGGTTTTTTTATGGATTTTTTTGCCGGTGGTAATCGTCCTGAGTCTTTTGACCAGAAATATTAAAGCACAAAATATAATGCTTCTGGTGGCAAGCCTTATTTTCTATGCATGGGGGGAACCGACTTACATTTTTTTGCTTCTGGCCTCGGTTATAATGAACTGGACTCTTGGCATGGGGATAGAGCGGTTTGTAAAATACAAAAAACAGCTTCTTGTATTGGATATTATTGGAAATCTTTTGGTTCTTGGTTATTTTAAATATTGCAATTTTGCGATTAATACACTGGATCACATGCTTCCTGTATTACATCTTTCCAGAACCAATATTGCACTTCCGATCGGCATATCATTTTTTACATTTCGCGCAATGAGTTATGTGATCGATTTATATCGCGGGCATTACAAGGCAGAGAAAAATATATTGAATCTTGGTCTGTATATATCCTTCTTCCCTCAGCTGCTTGCAGGACCGATCGTAAAATATCGTGACATCAATGAGCAGATTACGGTACGTACCGTGAACAGGGAAAAAATGGTTTCAGGTTTCCGCAGGTTCATATATGGTCTGGGCAAAAAAGTCATTATTTCCAACCTTCTGTCGGTTGCTGTTGATAAGATTTTCGCATTGGATATGTCGCAAATGACCAGTCTTATGGCATGGTGTGGAGCAATATTTTATACGATTCAGATATATTATGATTTCTCGGGATATTCTGATATGGCGATTGGTCTGAGCAAAATGTTCGGTTTTGATGTTGCCGAGAATTTTAACTATCCCTACATTTCATCATCTGTTCGTGAATTTTGGAGAAGGTGGCATATATCGTTGTCATCCTGGTTTAAGGAATATCTGTACATTCCGCTTGGCGGAAATCGAAATGGAACCTTTCGTACATATTTGAATCTGGTTATTGTTTTTGCCGTAACCGGACTGTGGCATGGAGCAAGTTGGAATTTTGTCGGTTGGGGACTTTATCATGGTGCATTCCTTGTTTTTGAACGGATGGGATTTGGGAAAATTCTGGATAAATCCAAGGTATTCAGCAGAATTTACTGTATGATTGTTGTAATGGTTGGATGGATTTTTTTCCGGGTGGACAGCGTCAGTATGGGACTTCAGGTGATTGTCAGGATGGTTATGCCATGGAAATACAATACCTCTGCAGTTGCAATCGGAACACTTATATCTACTCCCGCGCTGATTGCCGGGATAATCGGAATTTTAGGATGTGGTATGCTTCAGAAAATTTTTGGCTGTAAGAAATTTGCCGGTTTTGCTGCAAAATGGAAGAACAGTTTTCCGGAAGCAATTTATTGCTGTCTTATATTTTTATATTGTATTTTGTTACTTGCCAATAACACATATAATCCATTCATTTATTTCAGATTCTGAGAGGTATCGTTTTGAAAAAGTCAGTGCAATATTTTTATATCGCAATATTTTTTATTCTGGTCATGCTTCCGGTACTGCTTTATTCACTTATCGGTAAAAAGCTTGATACGACCAGTTATGAGAATCGCAAACTCGCAACGATGCCTGTTCTTTCGGTAAAGACGATTTCAACATTCCCGTCTTCTTTTGAAAATTATTTTAACGATAATCTGCCATTTAAAAATCAGCTTGTCTTTTTGAATGGACTTTTTGATTATAATATATTCAAAACATCATCTTCTGAGTCTGTTATTGTTGGAAAAAGGGGATGGCTCTTTTATAAAGGGGCACAAGTAAATGATGAAGATCCGGTATCGGATTATAACGGAAGTAACCTTTTTACGGATGATCAGCTCAAGACAATCGGTAAAAACATGTTGGCAGCCAGAGATGAACTGGCTTCCAGAAATAGTGATTTTGTTATAATGATCGCACCCAATAAGGAGCGGGTATACAGTGAATACATGCCCGCAGCATACGGAAAGCCGGCGGCATGGGGACGTATGGCTCAGGTGGTTGATTATCTCAGAAACAATACGGATTTGAAAGTAGTATGTCCATATGATGAGATAGCTGCCTATAAAGAGAAACATCCTCAGGATCAGTTGTATTATAAGTATGATACGCATTGGAATAATCTGGGAGCCTATATTGGCGGAGGCCTTTTGGATAAAACACTGGGTTATGATATGCCGCAATTGAATACACTGACGAAAACGGCAGGAAATGTACCAAGATATGATCTGGCGACTCTGCTTCACCTGGGCAATATACTGGAGGATGATCCGGCATACGTTTTAGACGGTTACTCCTCACATAACGCAACCATACAGAAAAATGACAGTGCGACAGAATTTCGCGGAACGATTTCAGATGGATCCGGTGATGACAGAAAACTGTTTATCATAGGCGATTCCTTTTCAACAATGATGTTTCAATATGTTGCATGCAATTTTGATAATTCCTATCTGAATTTCTATTATAATTACAATCTTCAAATGCTTGAGAAGGAAGAACCGGATGTTGTTGTCTATGAAACAGTGGAACGTTACCTGAATAATATGCTTCATTTTTCAATCAAAGATGGTATTGAAGCAGATGCGGAATAGTAAGAGATGAAAGATGTGACCCGATACAGCAGAAAAATGCGGGTATGGTTTATCCAGTCAGTCATATATATATGTGTTCTGTGGATATTTTTCATGCCGAATTTTCAAAAAGTGAATACAGGAACAGATGACAGATATGTTGTTGAACTGGATGGCGTTAAAGTAGGAGTGGTTTCAGAGCCGGATATGGCAAAGGAATGCTTACGCGCGGCGCGCAGAAATATTGCGGCAGGAAATGATGAACTTGTGCTTGCAAATGCTGAAATCAAGGTCACCGGTGAAAAGGTACTGTTTGGAAGAGTCAGCAGTATGGAAGACGTAACCTCTGCGATGAATCAGGTACTGCAAGAAAATCTGCATAGTACACTGAATCGTTCCTATACAGTCAAGATCAAAGACTTTTCCGTAAATCTTTCCAGCAAAGATGAAGTGCTCTCACTTTTGAAAGCTTCCATCCGGAAATATGACCCGGAAAGTCAGTATGATGTCAATTTGATTATGGATCCTTCCCGTGAGGTAAATGCACTCACGACATCTGTTGTGTCGCAGGAGGAAGAGGCCCGTAAAAAGAAACGTCAGACTGCGCTTCCGGAAGCGGGAATTGAATCTTTGATTTCGGATGTTATGGCTGAAGTGGAACCATTGACAACAGAGAAACAGTTTTCAGATTTTGAACTGGGACTACAGTCATTGTCTTTTGGCAATAAAGTTGAGATCGTAGAATCCTATTTGCCACAGGATGAATTGACGGATTTAAACACTGCAATAGATGAAGTGACCAAAGACAAGGAAACAAATCAGATATACGAGGTAAAATCAGGGGATACCCTGTCAACCATTGCACAGGAATACGGACTTTCAGTGGATGATCTGGTAGCAATGAATCCGACACTTGATAATGAGAATTCAATTATCAGAATAGGAGATGAACTGACGGTAACCGTTCCGGAACCTGAATTAACCGTCCTTCATACGGAACAAAAGTATTATGAAGAAGATTATGAAGCGGATGTACAGTACGTCGATAATGATAGCTGGTATTCGACCAAAAGCGTAGTTCTGCAGGAGCCTTCTGCAGGACATCGTAAGGTTGTCGCACTTGTAAGTTACAGTAATGACAGTGAAATTGCAGCTGACATACAGAAAGAGGAGATTACCTATCAGGCAGTTCCCAAAATTGTGGAAAGAGGAACCATTGTACCACCTACCTATATTAAACCGATTTCGGGAGGAAGAATCAGTTCCGGATTTGGACGAAGGACAGCACCAACGAGAGGAGCAAGCACTTTCCATAAGGGAATTGACTGGTCGACCCCTGTTGGAACTGCGGTAATGGCTTCTTCAACAGGAACTGTAATCCGGGCAGGATGGGGAAGCGGTTATGGTTACTGTGTATATATTGCACATACGGATGGCAGAGAAACCAGATATGGTCATTTGAGCAGAATTCTTGTGAAAGTAGGTCAAAAGGTTGATCAGGGACAGAAGATTGCGCTTAGCGGTAATACAGGAGTCAGCACAGGAGCACATTTGCATTTTGAGATTCTGATTGGTGGTTCGCAGGTGAATCCATTAAAATATCTGAACTAAAAAATGTTTTACAAATAATGATATCATTGCTATAATAATTTTTTGTTTGTAGATAATAATATTGCTATAATACAGTTACACTGTTTGTATAGATGCGTTCATGTAGGACACAGCAACGGTGCTGCAGCATGAAAGGGCGAAATGGAAAGATACGTTATAAAAGGTGGTAATCCGCTGGTTGGTGAAGTGGAAATCGGAGGGGCAAAGAATGCAGCGCTTGCTATTCTTGCAGCTTCGGCCATGACAGATGATACTGTTCTGATTGACAATATGCCGGATGTAAGAGATACAAATGTTTTATTACAGGCAATGGAAAGTGTTGGTGTTATCATTGACCGTGTAAGCAGACATTCGGTAAGAATCAATGCTTCACAGGTTCGTAATCATACAATTGAAAATGAGTATATCAAGAAGATTCGTGCATCCTATTATCTGATTGGTGCACTTCTCGGAAAATATCGGCATGCACAGGTAGTGCTTCCAGGTGGATGTGATATCGGTTTAAGACCGATTGATCAGCATATTAAAGGATTCACGGCACTTGGTGCAAATGTTACCATTGAACATGGCATCATCAATGCCTATGCAGAGAAACTGATCGGCAATCATATTTATCTGGATGTTGTTTCTGTAGGGGCAACGATCAATATTATGATGGCTGCTGTTATGGCTGACGGTCAGACCATTATTGAAAATGCTGCGAAAGAACCACATGTGGTTGATTTGGCAAATTTTCTGAATAGTATGGGTGCAAATGTAAAGGGTGCAGGTACGGATGTTATCCGTATAAAAGGGGTCGAAAGTCTGCATGGCTCGGAGTATACTATAATACCTGATCAGATTGAAGCAGGTACCTTTATGATGGCAGCTGCAGCTACGCATGGAGATGTTACAGTTAAAAATGTCATTCCCAAACATTTGGAATCAATTACCGCTAAACTTGATGAAATGGGATGCCAGATACATGAGTCTGACGATGCCATTCGTGTGGTTGCTTCCAAGAGGTTGACTGCAACACATGTTAAAACGCTTCCTTATCCTGGATTTCCGACTGATATGCAGCCACAGATTACAGTTGCGCTTGGCCTTGCAAGCGGAATCAGTATTGTCACAGAGAGCATTTTTGAAAATCGTTTCCGATATGTTGATGCGATGATTCGAATGGGCGCAAGTATTAAAGTAGAAGGTAGTACAGCGATTGTAGACGGCGTAGAAAAGTATAGCGGAGCTGAAATTTCGGCACCGGATCTGCGTGCAGGAGCGGCACTTGTAATTGCAGGACTGATTGCAGATGGCTTTACGACGATTGATGATATCAGATACATAGAGCGGGGATATGAAGACTTTCACATCAAACTGAGTGGACTTGGAGCGCAGATTGAACGGATTGAAACGGATAGAGAGATTCAGAAGTTCAGATTAAAATTTGCATAAAAATGAATATAAAAAGATCTTCAGGAGCAGTTTCACACTGTTTCTGAAGATCTTTTTTGATTATTTTATAGAGCAGGTTAGTATATAAAAAATTTTGCAGTACATTTTAGTCTTTAGCAGCAGAAGAAGAAATAATACCGATACTCCAGGGAAAGAATTTTTCCTGCAGGATACCGAAGAGCAGACAAAGAAAAAGTGTAATAAAGGAAGGCAGAATTGCAATTCCAAAAGCCTGTGGGGTATCGGTCAGTTTCAAAACAGAACCTGTAATCGGAATAATGGTTTGAAAGACCAGTATTGGAAATTTATTCCACATCAGAACCGGAAGTGTATGCCTTCCGATAAATTCAGGAAACCTGGCATGTCCGATACAAATGCTTAACAGCAGGGTCCCGCTTATGTATGAAAATGCTGATAAAATGAAAAAGGGGTATCTGGCATATTCATCGGTTCGAACACTTACTCTCCCATTTTGCAGGGAAAAGAACAGACCAAGTATAAAAAGCAGGATGGATAAAAGTAAAAAAGTTTTTCGGATGTTGCGTTTACCTGAAAAAAAGATATGTGGTAAAAAATATTTCTGATAAATAATACCGCATTCTGTAAAAAGAAACATATTAAAAGCAGTTTCCATTTGCCAGGGCAGCATAACGGGAACCGGGCTATGAATAAGAAACTGCCCAAGAATCAAAACGGAAATTATTCCGGTAATCCTGATGAAAAGCGAATGTTTCCGGTTATGTCCTGTTATAAATGTTTCCAGAAGATCAACAGGAATAAAGATACAGAAAAGGCAGGGTACAAACCAGAGCGAGTTATTCCATTTCATATATTGTGTTTTGGAATTGGCATATAAAAGACCCAGAAAGTTAGGAATGATATCAGTAGAACGAATTGCAACCCCAAGTTTTTTACCTGCAAACGAGCCCAGGATGCAAAATATTAATATACTGACCATTCCTGCAAAAAAATAGGGAATCAAAAGTGATAAAATTTTTTTTTTCCAAAAAAGAATTTTTTGATTCGAATAATGATAGGTAACACCGGAAAGGAAAAAGAACAGCGGGACACCTGCTGTTGCAAGATATGAAAAAACAGTGCCACGGCGCAGCATATGTCCCAGAACAATCAAATAAATTCCAATACATTTGGCAATATCAATATATGCAATCCTTACAGAAGCTTTTTCGTTCATATGATTTCTTTAATATACAGATTCGAAGAAATACTCAGATCTATATATCGGTCTCCAATCCGCACGGTCGGCTTTGCAAGATGATCGCGGTTGATAAAAACAATATCTCCTTCCATGCCGTTACTGAGACGTACACGATTCAGAAGGTAAGTATTTACTATATTAAAAAGAAAAGTCATAACTGCATTTGCATCATATTTCTGAAGTCCTTCGTTTTCAAAAAGTGAAATCGCAACAAAAGGACATAACGGTCCGCGGTAGACGCGAGCAGAAGTCATGGCATCATATACATCGGCGATTGCAACAATTTTGGCAAAAGGATCAATCTGGGTACTCGTTAAATGGAAAGGATATCCGGAACCGTCACATCTTTCATGGTGCATTAACGCAACATTTTTGACATGCAGATCAATGTCCAGATCTTTTAAGATCTTATATCCTTCCTTGGGATGCGTCTGTACAAGAGAATATTCATTCTCTGTCAGTTTTTCCGGTTTTGCGATAATGTTGCCGGGGATCAGAATCTTTCCGATATCATGAAAAAGCCCCGCCTGAGTCAAACGTTCAATATCCCGATCAGACATTTTCATCCAATGCCCCAGAATATTACTGATCAGAGCGACATTAATACAATGCACATATGTGACATCATCATATTGGCGAAGACTGTGCAGCATATCAAAAATATTAGAAGGCCCGTGACCGGATTCAATAAGTGAATAGATTGGTGCAACAATACTGTTTATGTCGAGCGGTTTATTATTTTTTACGACATCATTAATGGCGTTTTCAAAGTCGCTCGAAGCATTCTCAAAATCAGATTTGAATTTCAGAAATTCTTTTGTCTGGCGAAGCCTCTGTGCATAGGAAAGGGCAGTCTCGTCAGAACTTGTCAGCTCTGCATCCGCAGCAAGCTCATCCTCCACAAGCACATTAATCGTTGAATAAAACTCCAGTTTGGCAATTGATTTATCTGTCAGTGTGAAACCTTTGGGAAGTACCAGCTGATCATTGTTATAGGTATATACATTTTCTGCCAGAATCATGCCGGGCAAAAGCTCAGAAGTCATAATACGTTTCATGAAGAGACCTTTCTCATATATGTCAGCTGTGTATGAAAAATATTTCGCTACTTAAAAAATAGTACATCTTGATTTGATTATAAAATTCGTATACTGAAAAGTCAATCGACTGCGAGGAATGCAGATTTGAAATATGATCATATATAAGAATATAAACAAACGGATAAGTAAATAAGGATGAAGCAGAAAGATATGGGCATAGTGTATCAGCCCATTATTAATAAAAAAGAAAGCGATTTATGATTTATTCAGTATTTGAACATTCTTTGCACACAATTTGAACATATTTTCATCAAACAGCTACGATAAAGTTAATTCAATGGCAGCATATTTTTTTGCCAAAGAAATGAGGTATACGAAATGGAAAAAGGGTTCTATGCTTTCGGGACAATGAACTATATCCGAATTGATTCGGCAATGCCGGTGAAAACACAGGATCTGCTCTTACAGAACATGCAGGAAAAATGTGAGAAACTGGATGATCTCCTGTCGGCATTTAAATCTGAGAGCGATATAGGAAAGATCAATGCAAATGCCGGAAAAGTTATGGTATCTGTAGATGCAGTGACATTCCGGCTTTTGAAATATGCAATTTCATATGCGGAAGCATCAAATGGTGCATTTGATCCGACAATACGACCAGCCGTAGAATTATGGAAAATAGGTAAAAAAGAAGAACGGGTACCTGAAAAAAACGAATGTCAGAGAATCAGAAAACTGGTGAATTACAAAGCAGTCAGATTTGATGCCGTGAGTCAAAGCGTTTTGCTGGAACATCCTGGTCAGGCACTTGATCTTGGAGGGATTGCCAAGGGATATGCAGGCGATGTGATCAGAAATGAACTGATTGATAATGGTGTTACAAGTGGAATTCTGAATTTTGGCGGAACAATTCTCACCATAGGCAAAAAGACAGATGGAGCAGACTGGAAAATCGGAATTCAAAATCCACTGCAGGAGAGAGGTGCAATTATTGGCAGTGTAGTACTGAATCAGGATGCACTGGTAACTTCAGGGGTAAACGAGAGATTTTTTGTCAAAAACGGTATACGTTATCATCATCTGATTGATCCCTATACCTGTGAACCGGCACGCACAGGGGTTTTAAGCGTTACCGCTGCAGGTGATTGTGCAATGGGCCTGGATGCCATTACAACTGCGTTGTTCATTTTGGGAGTAGAGAAAGGAATCAGATTTGCTCGAGAAATGGGGGTAGAAGCTTTATATCTGTGCGAAGATGGAAATATACTTGCAACAAAAGAATTTGCAAAGGGCAAATATCAGATTGAAATGAAAAAAAAAATACAACAATGAAGAGCGAGGATGAATATGGCAGAACAGAAAATACAGAAAATGGTGAATAAAGTATATATACCGCTTATTCGGAGAGGAATACAAATCTTGTGCTTTATTTTTATTCCCTCACTTTTTATTCAGATATTCAACAGCATCAAAGCTGTTATTTTACTATTAATACACCAGCAGGGGACGTTTTCAGCAGTTCTTCCGGATATTGTTCTTTTGGCGGCAGTTACAGTTGTTACACTTATTGCAGGAAGATTTTTCTGCGGATGGATGTGTGCCTTTGGCAGTATGGGTGATTTTTTATATCGATTTCCCCGTTTTATACTTGGTAAAAAGAACACACGAAACAGGATTCCCGGAACGGTAGATGTTATTCTGAAAGGCGTCAAATATATCCTGTTTGCGCTTTTTGTGATTCTGATCTGGGGACTTCAAATTGTCAGTATTCCACAGGGAACCGATCCCTGGGCGGTTTTTGGCATGCTGGTTTCATTTGGAAACTGGCCGTCTCTTGCAACACTTGTGCAGGGTTGGATGATTGCATTTTTCATTCTGATGGGAATTATGATTGCCTCCATTTTTTCAGAACGTTTTTTCTGCAGGTATCTGTGCCCGCTTGGTGCATATTTTGCAATGATAAGCAGACTTCGTCCGGTAACCATTCGAAAAGATCGGAAGAATTGCGGGAAATGCAGACTTTGTACAGTCAAATGTAGTATGGGGATACCACTTGATCAGATGGATCAGGTAACGACGGGAGAATGTATCAACTGCATGGAATGTGTCAGAGTATGTCCTTCTTCCAATGCGCATCTGGACATGGACGAAAAGAAAAAGAACGTGATTGTTGCGGGAACATTATCCTGTGCACTGATTTCGGGAGCCTATTATCTTGGTAACCTGTATGATACGATGCAGCAGACAGAAGAGACTGCGACTGCAGCGCAAACAACAAACAGTTCTTATGCTTATCTTTCGGATGGAACCTATACGGGCAGCGGGATGGGATTCAGAGGGGAAACAACAGTAGAAGTTACATTGGAAAGTGGGGTTATAACAAATATAGATATTACAGCTGCTTCTGATGATGCGGAATATCTGAATAAAGCCTCCGGAACCATTATTTCAGAAATAATAGCAGGGCAGAATACAGATGTTGATACAGTCAGTGGAGCAACATACAGCAGTAATGGTATTATAACCGCAGTCAAAAATGCACTTGCTGCACAAACACAGGCAAATAACACGCAGGATTCCGCACAGACAGCGCGGAGCCAGGATACTGATATACAAAATGATCAGACGGGAATACAGTCGGATACAGCTTCACAGTCAGAGAGTGTTTCGTCAGAAGCAGGGACATCAAATGTACAATTGCAGGATGGAACCTACACCGGAAGCGGGACAGGATTCCGAGGAGAAACAAATGTTACGGTTACCGTTGCAGGAGGGAAGATTTCAGATATCACCATCGACTCTTATCAGGATGATGAACAGTTTTTCGGACGGGCAGAAGGTACGATCATACAGGAAATAATTGCCAATCAGTCTGTAAATGTGGATGCGGTCAGCGGCGCAACCTATAGCAGCAATGGAATAAAAGAAGCGGTGGCAAATGCACTGAGCCTGGATTATACGCCAAGTACGGTTCAAAATGAAGGGCGTGGAGGATTCAGACACTGATCATTAATACAAATGCAAAAAACTGTCACGGAAGTTTTCTTCTGCGGCAGTTTTTTGTATTCTCAGCATTGTTTCATAGAAAGAAAAGGCTTTAGTGTTTCTTTGACTTTGGAGCAGCTTCGTCAGCGGCAACTGTATGATCAGCCACGTTTACTTTTGGAGCTGCCTTCTTTTTTTTCAACGGATGCTTCGGATTCTTATCTCCCATTGCAATACACTCCCTTTCTGATTAACATTTTATAGGTAACAAAACAAATATAGATTGTTTACTAGAAAGAATAGCACTTTCAAATTGTTTGTCAAATCATATTGAAACAGATTATTGATATATATTAATTAAAAATGCTGATAAATATCAGAAATAAAAAGAGATTAAGAAATAAAATCAGACAAAATAATTAAAAAAAAAGAAGCAAAAAAAAGAGTTCTTGTCTAAAATGATTCTATATGATAATATTTCGAAAGTCTGCCACAAATTTTTTTTATCGGGAGAACGAAAATGAGTATATTGAATGTTGAACATCTGACGCATGGATTCGGCGACAGAGCTATTTTTGAAGATGTATCTTTCAGACTGCTGAAAGGTGAACACGTAGGACTGATCGGAGCAAATGGCGAAGGAAAGTCTACGTTTATGAATATTATCACAGATAAACTGATGCCGGATGAAGGCAAGGTGGAGTGGGCCAGGAACGTTCGGGTAGGATATCTGGATCAGCATACTGCACTTGAAAAGGGAATGACTGTGAAAGATGTTCTTTCTTCCGCATTTGATTTCCTGCATGAGATGGATGCAAGAATGACACAGATATGTGATGCCCTTTCTGATCCTGAAACTGACGCAAAACAGATGGATGCTTATATGGAAGAGCTTGGCACGATACAGGATCTTTTGTCCGCGCATGATTATTATATGATCGATGCCAGGGTGGAAGAGGTTGCAAGAGCACTCGGACTGCTGGATATCGGAATAGAAAAAGATGTTACCGAACTCAGCGGCGGACAGAGAACAAAGGTACTGCTCGGGAAACTGCTTCTGGAAAAACCGGACATTCTGCTTCTGGATGAGCCGACCAATTATCTGGATCAGGAACATATCGAGTGGCTCAAAAGATATTTAAATGAATATGAGAATGCGTTTATATTGATTTCCCACGACATTCCGTTTCTGAATAGTGTAGTCAATATTATTTATCATATGGACAATCGGAAACTGGACAGATATCCGGGAGATTACGACAAATTTCTGGCAGTATACGAGATGAAAAAAAATCAGGTGGAAGCTGCGTATAATAAGCAGCAGAAGGAAATTGCAGATCTGAAAGATTTTGTAGCCAGAAATAAAGCGAGGGTAGCAACCAGAAACATGGCAATGTCCAGACAGAAAAAACTGGATAAGATGGATGTAATTGAACTGGAAGCCGAAAAACCCAAACCGGAATTTCTGTTCAGAGAGGCAAGGACACCCGGAAAATATATTTTTCAGACAAAAAATATGGTGATCGGTTATGATAAACCACTTTCCACACCACTCAACCTGAGTATGGAGAGAGGATTTAAAATCGTTCTGACAGGTACCAATGGAATTGGGAAAACAACGCTGCTGAAAAGTATTCTGGGAATAATCAAACCACTGGAAGGTTATGTGGAAAGAGGAGAATATCTCAGTGTCGGATATTTTGAACAGGAAATGGATCAGAAGATCCAGACGACCTGCCTGGAAGAAATCTGGCAGGAGTTTCCGGCTTATTCTCAGTATGAGGTCAGAAGTGCACTTGCAAAGTGCGGATTGACAACCAAGCATATTGAGAGCCTGGTGAGAGTCTTAAGTGGTGGCGAACAGGTAAAAGTAAGATTATGCAAATTAATCAACCGGGAAACAAATGTATTACTTCTGGATGAGCCGACAAACCATCTGGATGTAGATGCCAAAGAGGAACTGAAGCGTGCGTTGAAAGCGTATCACGGAAGTATTCTAATGGTATGCCATGAACCGGAGTTTTATGAAGATATTGCAACGCAGGTCTGGGATTGTACCAAATGGTCTACGCTTACAGTATGACAGGGAGGGTAAAAAACTGAAATATTCAGTCAGTGATTATATAAAGAGATATGTGGTTCTCATAACAGGACTTTTCATTATGGCATTTGGAGTTGCCCTTTCGACCAGAGCAGATTTCGGAACTTCTCCAATCTCCTGCCCGCCATATGTGCTGAGTTTTGTTATACCGTTTACAATGGGTGATATTACAATTGCAATGCATGTTTTATTCATTCTGGTCCAGATACTGCTGCTGCGCGGAAATTATGATCCGGTGCAGCTGTTGCAGCTTGCGGCAGCCTTTGTATTCGGTTATTTTACGGATCTGACACTTGCTTTGACGGACAAAATTACGGCAGCAGGTTATCTGCAGCAATGGGGGTTGTGCCTGATCAGTTGTTTACTGGTAGCAATCGGTGTGGAATTGGAAGTAAAAGCAAACGTTATCATGCTTGCGGGAGAGGGAACCATGACTGCAATTGCAAGCGTATTTCATGTCGCATTTGCAAAGGTTAAGATTGCATTTGATTCTTCCATGGTAATCATTGCCTGCATCATCTCACTGGCGATGCTGGGAAATATAAAAGGTGTACGGGAAGGGACTGTTGCAGCAGCTATTCTGGTCGGACTCCTTGTAAAGCTTCTGGACAAAATGCTTGCAGGATTTTTTCATAGAATCGGATTGGATGAACCTGCAGAATCGGGGAAAAAGAAAGTTGCATAAAAGATTTATTTTATTAACTCAACTTTCCCACCAGCATAACTGTGGAAAACGCTTGATTTTTCAAGTAAAACAACTTCATAAATCGGTGCCTTGACATTAAAATAGCACCAAATCTTTGGTATAATAAGTTCACCACA